>Ga0114997_10000095_pt1 | contig 60094 bp, 53 predicted proteins | sample ArcticOcean_MG_C_2_FD_87045 | JGI IMG/M metagenome (GOLD analysis project Ga0114997, IMG submission 87045) | Marine microbial communities from western Arctic Ocean - ArcticOcean_MG_CB4_136 | ecosystem: Environmental > Aquatic > Marine > Oceanic | place: Arctic Ocean: Canada Basin | collected... | reverse complement strand
TACTAATACTAGAACTGCCGACACCAGCATAACTTCCAATTCTCCATTTACCAGTCATATGAGCAAAACCTTCTCCTCCATGTACTACAAATGGAGTATCGAATTGATTAGGGTTCAACCCCAGGCTCTTCAACAAGTTTGTAGCTGGGAATTTATCGACATTTATATACATCGGACTGTACCCTATTCCGCCACCAAAAAAATCGGTAACAGGATATAAATCGAATTGACTATATCCTGTAGATAGTAAGATTGTAATATATGCAAGTATTTTTTTCACAGTATAAGACCTCTCCGCAAGTAAATGAAATCTAAACAATTTATGTACGAAAGATTAAATACAAAAGGAATTATATATCAAATTTGATGTATAAATTGCCCAAACTAATTTTTGGGCTTTTTCTTGGAAAAAACGGTGCTTTAACCTATATTTTTTGCTAGAGTAAACGAGGTAAGGGAGTTTATTTCTATATTCTCCTGTGAAATAGACATGTTTTGATCTAAATAATGGTCAACACAGAAAGTATAATTATGCGGAAAAATAATAATATTTTTGGTAACTGTGGGTATATGCTAGTACTAATTTTGTGCTATGAGTATTTATCCGGAGGCCAACTAAATAGAACTAGCGGTCTCTACGACCTTGATGGTGATGGTCGTAAAGAGGTCCTTGTTATTAACAGTTCTGATAGAAGAGCGTCATTGATTGAGTTTCAAGGTGAAGTAATTAGTGATACTTTATGGACTTTCATGCTTCCTGAGGGAACTTACTTTACGGATGTCGTAGTTTTAGATATTGATAAGAATGGGCAGCCTGATTTAGTAGCCTCTTCTAAAATTAACGCAGATAGCAACAATAGCGGGTGGCTATACGTTTTCCAAGGAACAATGAGTGGTTTTTCAGATGAGCCACTTATTTCAGGATCATCTGGTCTCAAATTAAAAAATGTTCGCCCTCTTAACCTTTCTAAAATTTATGGGGTGTCAAATTATCTTTCTGTGTCTTTTGGGACACCAATTAGAAAGACTTTGGTTTTTCAACCTGAAATTCAAAATAATATGTTAAATATTAAAAACCCTAAGATGCTTTCTGATCCGTTAATTCAAAATGGATATGGGCATATGTATTCTGGTGGATTTAGCTCTAACGGAGGTAATTATGTTGCACAATTTTCAGCGGAGCTTAATACCTTAAAGGTTTCTATTTTTAATTCAAATAATAATTTTAAGCATGTCAACACTGAAATCTTAGGTCTTGGTAAAGCTCGTGGTATTATAGGTGCGGAAGTTCAAGCTTATAATAATCTGAAAAAAGGTGAAGAAGGCTTACTCATTCCTTTTAGAACTGGTGAGGTTAAAATTCTTAATTTTCAAAATGGGAAACTCAGTTTAGAAAACTCTGAATTTTCACATGGAGAATTATTTTTAGAAATGGAAAACCCAGATAAATCTGAAATATTAGATTTAGTTAGTTCAAGAATTGAATCAGGTTTTTACAATAGAACAATTACAAAAGACGACTACAGTCAAAACAGGAAAGATAAAAATTCTGGTTTATACAGAAAGCCTATAGAAGGACCAACTTTAGTTGACTACCTAAATAAGGCTGGAATTGTTAAAAAGCCTAGATCTCAAAATAAAGTTGAGATTCCAATTCAAAGTGCAGATATGAATAGTGAAATATGGGCGGCAAAAGCATCTGTAAGGGTGGAGCAAATAGATTCCACTTTATTATCCTTAGCAGATTCTATTTTCACGAATCCAATTCCTGATGAAGATAAAGAAATTGCCTTTCATAAGACTGTATTTGGACCTTCTGATTCAGTTGCAGTTTCAGAAACTTGGGAGGATACATTACGAAATGTTTTAGTTCCTGAGTCGATTGATTTAACACAAGAAGACAATAGTGGACAAAGTATTGACCTTTATTATGTTATGGCTATGACGCCTTCGAAAGGAAATCAAGACAGATATGTTTTTGATGGAGAGGCGCCATTTGGTATAAACGTAACCCAAATACCTCCCATGGGTGAAGCAACACATTTCCAGCACAGTGTATCCGCAAACACAAATTTTTTACGCAGAGGGAACGATTATGACTTTGCTTATACTTTAAAAGAACAAATATCTGATAGCGTAACTACACTTACAATGGTTCACGATATGCAAACTAATATAATATTCATGTCGATCTCTCCTGGAGTTGATTCTATTTCTCAATCTTATCAACCGGAAGCATTTGATCCTAAATTATTTGAATTCCCTGATTATTTTTTCGAAGGTTTTCCAACTAGCTTGGGAATGGATTTTAAAGATAAACTCATAAAGTTTTCATTTGATGATTCTGGAGATAGTGTTAATTACCGAGGATTGTACTTATCATCAACTACGCCATCAGTCCCAGCGCAATCATTAGCTGTCTTTTTAAATGAGGGAACTCTTCAAGCAATTAGAGGCGAGGTCAAAGTTCGTGAAAATGGTTCAAAAAAAATAACAACTCAATTTGATATAGCTGGTTATCTACAACCAGCAGCGATGTTCTCTAGACTAATTCAAGAAGAATTTTCAGACTCGCTTAAAACTAACTTGCTTCAAGGTGCTTATCTTGAAGATCCTCTTTTTGGTCCAAATGGAAAGCTACCAAAAGTATCTCATGAGCGTAGACTTCCAGAAGCGCAATTTGACCAAAAAAATCCAAAAATTCCCGTAGAGCCGCTAAAAGGGATTTATCCTGAGGGTCAAGGTGTAACAACGAACTCCAAGGCCAAAACAGAGATTGCCGCACCTGAGCCTCAAGGGCCAGTTGATGTGCCGGCCTCTACAGATATAGAAACTGTTAAGTTAGATACGTTATCTGATACTTTAAAAATGGAGAGTGCCAAAGTTGTACCAGACTCTTTAAGCAAAAATAATACTTTAAATAAAATTGGTAATGATAATCTTCCTGAATCAGTGGGGATTGATTCGAATAACCCTGAAATTGAAAAATAAATATTTTTGTAAAATGAAAATTTCTTTTCAAAAAATAAAAATACTATTTCTAGTTGTTAGCTTTTTCAGTTTAAGTCTATCTCAAAAAATTGTTCACATGGATGGTTCATTTGATTTAGATGGAGACAACTTATTAGAATTTATTTCATTGGAATTAGATCCTGACAAAAATGTATTTCCAACAATGGTGAGGTACAATGAGATTGATAGCGATGGATATCAAACAGCTATTTGGGAGTTTGATGCCCCTAAAGAATTAGATGGTTATTTTGTAGATGCAAAAATAGGTGATTTAGATGGTGACGGAATACCAGATTTAATAATTGTTATGAATCTTTCAAGGTTTGGAACTAACTCGACTCCTCATGTTTTTGTTGCTGTATATAGTTGGGAGGAAGATTCGTTTTCGGAACTGCCATCAGTTACATTAGATATTGGCAAGCAGGACAGGTCATTAAGGTGTAATAATTTTTCAATGCTAGATCAAGATGCCGACGGTGATCAAGAATTAGTTTTATCATTAGGTAGCCCCTATAGAGGTTTTGCATTTTTAGATCTAGATAATCAAGGAAGATTAGTAATAACGAAAAAAATTAGGCCAGATGAATTATTAGTTGGCTCAGGGTTATTATACTCTGCGACTGTTGATTATGATAACGATGGTTATGAAGATTTATTAGCTATAAGCCCTGAAGGCAATACAATCAAGGCACAGCCTTTTTATAATATTGGAGGCATTTTTGATTCAGGTCCTCTTATAATAAAAAACTTTAATGGTCTAAACGGTATTTTACATAATTCTTTTCAACTCACTGATTGGGATGCAGATGGATTCAAGGATGTATTGGCATCATTTAGATCAGGAGATATTATTGCGCTCACTCTTACTCCGGCTACTTTAGTGATTGAAAGGGTACCAGTACAACCTGGACCATTAACTCAAATAGAAATTGCAGACTTTGATCAAGATTCATATAAAGACTTACTAATGCTTTCAGCAGATATTAATGCTTTAACAATGCTTTCAGGTGAAGATGGTGGAATGGAAAGTGTTCGTAATGTCATGTCAAAAGTACCAGAGGAAATGCAAGTTTTTTCAATGTTACCTCTGACTAAATTAGGAAAGTACACAGGAAATGTAATTGTTTCTGGGTGGAATGGTAGCAAAAATTCTATATATATTTTAGATTTTGGTAAAAAATCAGCAGAGTACGACCAAGGATATTTATTGAGCACTGATTTTATTTCGGAGCAGTTACCAGATTTACTTTCTAACATAGAATATGTTCAACCAGAAGTCCCAGAAATATATGTAGAAGTAATACCTGAGCAATTCCCACAACTTCCTCAACCAGAAAAGGAAGTTATTACTGAAATGGGTGAACAAAGAATCGCTAGTGTTCCACAAGCACTAGACCCCACTGTTATTGAAGGGGAAGTTCTAAAAGAACAACCAAAATCTGTTCCGCCTAAAAAAGTTATTCGAACTCTAGAAAGTCCTAAAACCCTTAAAGAGGAAGAAATGCTTGGCCAGCGTTTACCCAAACATGTGTTGCCACAGTATGTCTTAACATTAAATCAGCCTTTTGAATATATGCTTTTAAGGGATACAACAGAGTCTTTTCATAGTTTTAGATGGCAAGTATCTCCGCCAAAAGGAATGTTTTTTCATTATGAAAGTCAAACAATTAGATGGGTGCCAAATCAGGAACAGTTAGATGCTTTTCCAGTTTCTTATTTAGTTAGGGTAAAAGTTGATGAGATAATGGAGTCATTATCTTCATTAGATAGTAAAAATCAAGAATATAAAACTGTTCCAGTATTAGAGAGTAGAGATGAACAAGTTTGGATTTATGTCAATGACCCACCACGCTTTTTGACCCAGCCTCTTGGCACTGAGTTTGTTGCTGGCGGTACATTTCAGTATGAACCAATTGTTCGAGACAGAAATAAAGATGCTTCTTTACAATTCTTTTTAGAAATCGCACCTCCTGGTATGACGATAAATGAAGGAGTTTTATACTGGAAATCTGATAGTATCAATGCAGAACAATATGATGTTAGGTTAGTTGTCTCTGATGGATTTGAGAGAGATATACAAGAGTTTCAATTATCTGCAAGGTCTGGAATTAGAATACTATCTAAAGCGCCTACAATTGCTACTGTTGGTGAAAAATATGACTATGATGTAAAAGTATGGAGACAGAGAACTAGTCAAGAGGCTAATTATAAATTATTTTTTGGACCTAGTGGAATGAGAGTTGATAAAAAATCTGGATTACTTAATTGGGTTCCGAATGAAACACAAATAGATACTGTCGAATACGCATTGGTTTCTACTCATGGCGTTGCTTCAGATACGCAGTTTGTAAAAGTATTTGTTAATCATCCACCTATTATTCAGAGAGCGCCTGCGCCAATGACAAAAGTAAATGTAGGTGCAATTTGGGATTTTGATTTAAAAGTACAAGACCCCAATAGAGGTGATAAATTAATTTATACGGCCCATGTCCTTCCTGATGGAATGCGAATGGATGCATATTCAGGCCGCTTACATTGGGAGCCTTCTACTGCCCAAGTTGATTTTCACAAGTTAAGAATTGAAGTTTCAGATGGATACCTTAGCAAGTTTATTGAAGCTGAATTTTTTGTAAATGCACCAATAAAAATAGTTTCTGTGCCAACGATGACAGCAACTGTTGGTGATGAGTACAGTTATAAATTAATAACTATTGATAGGAACAAAGGTGCTTTGCTACCCTTTGATAAGGTCGTAAAAGTTGAAGATGTAAGCAATACAAAGATTTACAGTATCAACATATCTGATGATGTAGTCATTCAAAATATTGACAGATTTTTAGGAGATTGGTATAATGCAAAAGAAGTATACTATGTGAATCCTAAATACCCTGCTGACACTTTAGTCTCAAGAGTAAATCTTAAAAGATATGTTCAAGAAGTATTTTATGAAGACAACCGTTTATGGGTTATTGCTTCGACTACTAATGGAAGAACAATTAAAATAAAAGATTTTCTTTGGGAATTTTTTCAAGGGAATAAAGGAAAACCTCCTCGCTTACTAGTAGAGAGAGTTAATCCAGTTCGTTTTACTCTAACGGAGTTTCCTGAGGGAATGGAAGTTGATGAGTCCTTAGGAGCAATAAAATGGATTCCAAAAAAAGCTCAGACAGATATGCATAGAATAGCTGTAATGGTTTCAGATGGATATACTAAAGACGAGCAAGTGTACGAAGTTTATTCAAATCACTTACCAACTATTATATCAAATACTCCAAGAATGGCCTTGGTTGGAGAATTATTTAAGTATCAAATAAGAGTTGAGGATTTAAATGAAAGTGCTAATCTAAAATATAGTTTAATAAAAGGGCCACATGGAATGCAGCTAGATAAAAGTGGCAAACTTTTATGGGTACCTAAGGCTGCACAAATAAATTATAATGACTTTGAAATTTCTGTTACAGATGGATATGGCACAGATATTCAATCAGGAAAAATATTTATAAATAATCCACCTTCTATTATATCTACTCCAAAACCTGTTGGGTTAACTGGGCATACTTGGAGATATAAATTAACCACTGAAGATTTGAACGGAGACAGGGTAACTTATCGGGCTGTTAGATTACCTAAGTTCGCTAAGTTTGATAGACGGACCGCTACTCTAGAATGGACACCAAGAAAAAACCAAGATGGTGTTAATGATTTTATTTTAATGGCGGTTGATGAGCATGGAGCAACAACAACACATGATTTTCAAGTGCACGTTTTTTATGATCCAAGTGCAAGGCAATTAGTTAATAGTGGATGGCCTCTTATGTTGACATTTGTTGGAGTTGTTTTTGCATGGGGTGCTGGACAAATGAACTAACTAAAAAGATTATTAACGTATCTCTTTAGTTTTTTTTCGAGATCAAATTTTAGTATCATTTGAACAGCATAAATATCTACTTTTGTTCCAAAATCTTTGATCTTCACCATGTCTTTTTCAGTAGTAATTATGAATTTAGATTTATATTTATTGGCTGTTTCTTGAATCTTCTTCAAGTCACTACTTTTAAATTTATAATGATCCGGATATTCGCTATGCCCCACAATATTACATCCAATTTTACTTATTGATTTTCTAAACCCTTCATTGTCACCAAGAGCTGAAAATAGATAGACGTCTTGAGATTCAATTTCAGATATTTTTATTTCATTATTATCTTTGTTTTTAAGTGTGCTACTTAACTCAACTAGGCTTTTAATTCTATCAGTTTTAATATTATTTAATTTTTTGAAAAGATAATCATTTTTATCATGAATATTTGTTTTTGTAAACACTAATAAATCTGCTCTTTTTAAATTTCTCAAGTGCTCTCTTAATAGGCCTACTGGAATTAGCCTATGAGTGTCCGATGTATCCTTACTATTAATTAGAACAATATCTAGATCTCTATGAAGAGCTCGATGTTGAAAACCATCATCCACAATGATAACGTCTATTTTAAAATCATTAATCATTTTTAAACCAGCTTGGTATTTAGATCTGCCAACAATAATTGGAATACCATCTAATTTATATGAAAGTAAAAATGCCTCATCACCAAATTTTTCCCAAAACAATGGTTTAGTTATGCCATCTGTTACAACAACAGTGTCTTTTGAGGACCGACCATAACCTCTACTTATAATGCCGACATTTTTGCCAATAGATTTTAAGTAATAGGCTAAAAACGCTACCATCGGAGTCTTGCCAGAACCGCCAGTAGTAATATTTCCAACGCTAATTACTTTACACGGTAAAGATTGTGTTTTTATAATATTTGTATTATACAAGTAATTTCTAAGTCTAGAAACTAGCCCGTACAAGATAGAAAATGGGAAGAAACTAATTTTGAAAAAATAATTATCAATTATTGTTTTTAACATAATCTTTATTTTCTTCTTCTACATCATTCATTGCCTTTATTAAGGATCTTTTACACAATTCAAAATCATCATCAATTTTGAATGTTACAGGCTGTCCATATCTGAGATATATTTTCCCGAATGGTTTTTCTAAAAAAAAAGTATGCCAGTTTACGAATTTCCAATTTTTTGTTGAAATTGATGAAACAGGTATAATTAATGCACCAGTTTTTTGAGCTGCTTTTATTACTCCTGGTTTGGGGATTTTTTCAGGACCTCTTGGTCCATCGGGGGTAATACCAATTAAAGATGAAGGCTGTCTTAAAATTTTCACGATTTCCACAAATATTCTGGATCCCCCTTTTGAACTAGACCCGCGAAGAATTTTCCAACCCAATTGACTTCCAATTTTTGATATTAATTCACCATCTCTATTTAACCCTGCTAACCCATAATATTTATTTTTTGCTAAATGCATAAATGGAGTGAGTAATTTACCGTGCCATGTTGATATTATTACGCTCTTCTTATTTTTTAACGCTATCTCAAAATTTTCTGATCCCTTTATATCCCACTTGTTTGTCTTATAGATAATTAACAATAGCCACTTCGCTAAAAATGCTTGGCACCTAAGGAGTAAATTATCATAATTATTTTTCATCTATTTAAACTGTTAATGATCGTATTTGCTATTCTATCAAAAACACCATCTGGGCCTAATTTTTGTCTTAAAATATTATAATTTTCTAAAACTGTATTTCTTTTTTTAGAATTTTCCTTTATGAAAGGCATAATATTATTAAATAATTTTTTGGGGTTCATATTACTTTGAATTAATTCTGGCACTATTTTTTTTTCAGCAATTAAGTTTACTATTGAAATAAAATTTATGTTCCCAAAAAAATTAAAAAGTGCATAATTAATAAATGAAGTTTTGTAGCATACAATTATTGGTAATGCTGCTAGTGCGCATTCTAAAGTAACAGTGCCAGATGAGCTAATGGCTGCACTTCCATATTTGAGTGCAGAAGAAGCGTGTCTTTCTATTTTTATAAAATCTGGTATATATGATATTTTAATATTATCTGATTTTACAACAAGAAATTGTATATCAGGGGTTTCATTAATTATCAATGAAATAGTTTTTAAAAAAACTGGCCAATGATAATCTATTTCTTGTTGTCTACTTCCAGGTAGCAAAATCAGCAAAGGTTTATTTTTTTTTAGGTCATGTTTTTTGTAGAAATTATTTTTATCATTTTTTTTGTACGTTTTTTCTATGAATGGATGCCCTAAATATTGTGTCTTTAGGCCTTTAGAATTATACCAATCTGCTTCAAAAGGGAAAATAGATATAAATTCATTTATATGTTTTTTCATGAAATAAATCCGGTTTTCTTTCCAGGCCCATGTTTGAGGTAATATGAAGTATGTAATAGGAATGCCAAGATGTTTTATCTTTTTAACTAGTCTAAGATTAAAACCTGGATAATCTACAAGTATAAGTCTATCAGGTTTGCAGGATAAGATACTTGTAACAGTGCTGTCTAAAATTCCGAATAAGCTTGGTAATTTTTTTAAGACTTCGGTGAAACCCATAACTGACATTTGATTAATATGGTTACATATTTTCACACCAGCTTTAGCCATTTTATCTCCTCCATTGCCAATGTAATTGATATCAGAAGAAGCTTTTTTTAATGACAAAACTAGTTCTGCTGCGTGAAGATCGCCTGAAGGCTCTCCAGCAGAAATAAAAACAGTACTCATTTTATCGTTCATAAAAAATAAAAAAGAGATATTATCTTAGTTTTGAATGAAATAATAAAGATAATAAAAATAATATTTTGTAATGTTCGTTTTTCTGTTTTTATAGTACTGAATATATTTTTTGGATTCGTTTTATTTCCGTTGTCCCATCGAGTAAGTCTAGGTAAAAATTTTGGGACATTTTCAGTATAGGATTTATATTGATCTTTAAACTTTACTCTGAGCGTTTCTTCTTCTAAAGATATAATAAAATAATATTGAATGACAAAAAATATTCCTACAAGAAAAAAAAGTTCCCACATTAATAGCCCTCCTCCTAAAAGTGCTACTCCGAGATATATAATTATATTTCCCCAATATAATGGGTTTCGTGTTTTTGAATAAGGACCTGAAGTACACAAAAAAGGGGCTCCTACTTTTCTGGTCCTAGTTGCTCCACCAGCAAACCGGACAGCATTTACTCGAATGATTTCACCCGCAACAATTAATCCAAACCCAATAAAGGTAAAAGGTGAATAAGGGCTGCTAAAATATATGATTGTTAATGCGATTGGAATAGGTGTGTAGCTTCTAAATTTGAAAAATATATTTCTTATATCCATTATTTTATATCCTCAAGAATCATTTTATTTATTTTTGTAACCACATCAAGTGCATTGCGAGCATCAGAACCATTTACTATTGGCTTTTCAATTTTAAGTATAGAGTTTACGAAATTATCAAGTTCCATGCGCAGCGGGTCATAATCTTCAACCGGAGGTTTTTCATAAGTAATAAACTTATCTTTGTTCTTGTGAGAAAAAGATTCTGCTATAAGAGCATTTTTAATCTGTTTTGAATCTTGAGTTATATTATAAATTTCTGTCTGACCAATTAATAAATCTATTGTTGAATATAGGTTATTCTGGAATATTTTTATTTTCCGAACCTTATCTTTTGAAATTCTGCTTGATGTAACACTTGATACTGTACCATTTGAAAACCGTATTCTTGCATGAGCAATATCAACAGAGTTGGTAAGAATAGAAACACCACTAGCATGAATACTTTTCACCTCAGATTTAACTAGTGACAATAATATATCAATATCATGGATCATAAGATCAAGAACAACAGGGACATCAGTTCCCCTATCTGTATATGGAGCGAGTCTTTGTATCTCAATAAACTTTGGGTTCAAATCATATTGTTGTAAGGCTTTGAGAGCAGGATTTAATCTTTCAATATGCCCAACCTGAATAATTAAGTTATAATTTTTTGCAATTTTTATTAAATCATCTGCTTGAGAAACTGTTTTGGTAATAGGTTTTTCTATAAAGACATTACAATTAAATTCTTTTAATGCTCTTTTTGCAACATCATAGTGTGCCTTCGTTGGTGTGACTATTGATATCCCATCGCATCCCTTCATAAGTGATGATACATTATCATGATATTTAACACCGTATTGTTTTGCTATCTCTAAACCTCTCTTAGAATCATTGTCATGTAATCCCAAGAAATTAATGTTCTTCATCTGGACATAGTGTTTGACATGGTGCTGTCCGAGGTGACCTACTCCAATAACTCCAATGTTTATTTTTTTTGAATTCATAAAATTAAATATTTCTTTAATTATGCGCCTTTCAAAGTTGTTAATTAATTAGTGAAATCTCCATAAAAATAATTGAGTAAAAAAACTTGCATTTAGTATCTATATAAATCAACTTTAGGCGTAATTCGTAGGTAAAATCGGAGTTTCGTTATGAGGAACGATATAAAATCCGGGATTGGGTATATAATACCATTTGGGGCTGTTATTGGTTTTTTTACTGCTCTCTTTCTTGGACAGTTTTTAATTAGTATTATTATTGCCATAGCAGGTATCTTGGTATGGTTTCTGTATATGGTTATAATGGAATCTTCTCCGCCATCTAACTTAGGTAACTTAATCATGTTTTTTGGTGTGCTTCTTTCAGTCGGTGTTTTTATGGGCTTTGGAGTATCTCAAAATATGTGGGGAGGTGTTGAGTTTGTTTCAGAGGGGTCATTATTTGCTCTAGTGATACTTTTCTTTTCTGTTTTGACAGGTATGCTTTTTAGGGGGCAGTCTTTCATCCAACAACCTGCAGCATCATATGATTTGAATGCTCAAGAAAAAAAATGGGTTGAAAATGCACTTCAAAGTGAAAATAATCCTATTGGTTCAGTAGATCCAAAAGTGATTGTTGTAAAACAAGAGACTAAGTCGAGTAATGAAAATGATAGTCAGAGCAACACAGCAGATTCAAAACCTGAAGTTTCTAATCAATATAACAATCCATATGTATATGCATATCCACCAGAATATTATTATGACGAAGATGATTATGATGATGAAGATGATTATGATGACGAAGATGATGATTACGAAGAGTAATCATACAATAAAGATTTTTATTATTTAGACGTTGAATTTAAAGAAGATGCAATCTCCATCTTTTACAATATATTCTTTTCCTTCAGTTCTTGTTAGCCCAAGATTTGATAATGCACCTTCTGATCCATGGGTAATTAAATCCGAATAGCTAAAAACTTCAGCTTTAATAAAACCTCTCTCAAAATCGCTGTGTATTACTCCAGCAGATTGTTTTGCAGTTAATCCTTTCAGTATTGTCCATGCTCTTACTTCGGTTGGACCCGCTGTGAAATAAGTTTGTAATCCTAGAAGATCAAAACTTGTTCTTATAATCCTCTTTAAACCTGACTCGCTTAAATTATACTCAGCTAAAAAAACGTTTTCTTCTTCTTTTGATAATGTTGATATTTCTTGTTCAATAGAGGCGCATACCTTTATGACCGCACTATTTTTAGTTGAAGTATATTTTATTAGTTCGTCTAAATATTTACTCGTTGAAGCGTTTATAGTATCATCTTCGCTAATATTTGCTGCGTATAAGATTGGTTTATTCGTCAACAGGTGAAATGATTTTGAAACTTCAAATTCTTCAGGCGAATATTCTATACTATTGGCCCACAATCCATCACCGCAATGCTTCACAAGCTTTTCGAGTAGTTCAACTTCAAAATTCAATCTTTTATCACCACTTCTCGCTAACTTTTTTGTTTTACCAAGTTTTTTTTCGAGAGCATCTAGATCAGCAAGTAATAATTCAGTTTCGATAATTTCTGCATCCCTTACAGGGTCAACTTTGCCATTCACATGAACAATGTCGGGATCATCAAAGCATCTAACAACATGAATAATAGCAGATGTTTCTCTAATTTGGCCTAAAAATTTATTTCCTAATCCTTCTCCTTTATTTGCTCCCTTAACGAGACCGGCAATATCTATAAATTCGACTGTCGCAGGTACAACTTTTTCCGGGTTGTAAATAGATTTTAATTTATCTAAGCGCTCATCTGGCAAATTAACAATGCCAACATGGGGGTCGATTGTGCAAAAAGGAAAATTTTCAGCTGGAGCATTTGATTTTGTTAATGCATTAAAAAGCGTTGATTTTCCTACGTTGGGGAGCCCAACTATACTACATTGAAAAGACATTAAAAAGAATCCAATGAAGGATCTTTTCCAAAATCATATACTAAGTTATCAAAAATACCGACTTGTAAGTTTTTTGCTGTATATATTTTTTTATCATCAGCTTGCATTTCAGCATCCGCCCATATCATAGATTTAGATTTTGTAATTAATTTTTTTACAGAAACATTGTAAACTATTTTTTTATGATAAGGTCTTACTTGCCCACGAAATTTGACATCGCCTACTCCCAAGGCTCTACCCTTGCCCTGCGCACCGCTCCAGGTTAGAAAAAACCCCACTAACTGCCACATACCATCTAATCCTAAACAACCAGGCATTACCGGGTCACCTTTGAAATGACAATGAAAAAACCAAGATTCATCAGTTATATCCATTTCAGCAATGATTGAACCTTTATCATATGTTCCACCCATGTTTTTAATGCTTAATATTCTGTCAATCATTAGCATTGGATCTTGAGGAAGCTTAGCATTGTTTTGACCAAACATATCTCCATTCGCCATTGATAATAAATCTTCTTTATTGTAAGAATTTTTTTGACTCATATAATTAAATTCCTTTTATTATGTATAATATTGGAGTGATATATTATTACCAAATTGTGAATTATACATTTGAATCTATTTAGTAATTAAAATTTTGGTAATTTATTATTTAAATATATGGAGGAATTATGTCTAAATGGGCTTTAATACTTGGTGCATCAACAGGGCATGGCGGTGCTACTGCAATTAGTCTTGCTGAAAAAGGTTATGGGATTATAGGGTTTCACTTTGATCGGGGTGAAGTGAAGAAAGAAGCAGAAAAAACAATTTCCAAAGTAAATGAATTAAATGGCGGGTTGTGTCATTATTGGAATACAAATGCGGCTTCTGAAAAGGCAATGGATAAATATATTCCTGAAATAAAAAAAATAGTGGGAGATGGCCAACTTAAACTATTTTTACATTCAATTGCTTTTGGTACTACCACTAACTTCTTTGGAGAAGCACCAGTAACTCAGCGACAAATGGATATGACTGTTCATGTTATGGGAAATTCTTTACTTTATTGGACACAAAAATTATTTGAGCAAAAATTAATAGGCGAAGGATCTAGAATTTTAGGATTAACTAGTGAAGGTAATTATCTAGCTATGGAGGGGTATGGGCCAGTTAGTGTTGCAAAGGTAGCTATGGAGGCAATCATTAGGCAAATTGGTTGGGAGTTGGGAGAGTTTGGAATTACAGCAAATGCAATTCAAGCAGGAATAACGCCAACGCGTGCATTGACCAAGATTACTGATCGATGGGAAATTTGGGTCGAAAACACAAAAAAAAGAAACCCCATGCGTCGAACCACAACTCCGAATGACGTTGCTAATACTGTTAAGCTTTTATTAGAGCCGGAGGCTGATTTTATTAATTGTTCAATCATTTATTGCGATGGGGGAGAGCACAGATCTGGCTCGTTTTAATAAAACAGAAAAAGTTCTAACTAGGGTTGTTTTTATTTTGAAGAGTTATTTTCTCTTTAATTAGCTCAACCAGTTCATGAGTATCAGGGGAGGGAGATAAACCAAAGCTGTTTTCAGCTTCTCTTAGCGCATATTCCCACCAACCTTTTTTTGTGTATGAAAGTGCTAGTTTAAAGTGAGCTGTTCCTAAAATTTTAAATTGTTCCCTGTCTAATTTGCTATGGTCAGGAGGAAGCAGTCGACTGACTTCACGATACTCTGTTATAGCATCATCGATTAGACCTTTTTGAAGATACCAGTTTCCTAGTTCAAGATGTTGTTCTGGGTCTTTTTCGCAAGCAAATAAAAACATCAGGCCACATGCTATCAGAAGTTGTTGTACGTATTGTTTATATAATTTCATAATAATCAACTATGAATATTGATGTGCATGCGTTCTAAAATCAAGTATAAAATAAATTAAGCAGATAATTTATTTAGCCGTGGGTCTTTTACAAATAAGTGAAGAATTAGCAATGCTATTAGTAAGCAAAGCCCTATAATGTAAAAAGATAAAACAAGTTGACCTCTGGTTATTAAAAACCCAATACCTACTAAAAAGATTAAAGAAAATGGCGCTAAAAAAGAGTCTATTAATGCCATATAGGTCTTTTTATCATCTAAACCAGCAAAATCATAAATTAAATTCATTGCTGAAGGCATAAAAGCGCCTTGCCCTGCGCCAATCGCTATAAATATAGAATATACCCAAAACATGTTTTTTGAGAACAAAGCTAGAATTACTGCTAACAAGTGAAATGAATAAGCTATTAGCATAGTTGTTTTGTGTCCATGTTTATCTCCTAGGTGTCCTGATATATAACTAGATATACCCATAGAAATAACATTTAAAACGGTGAATGAACCAATTTCACTTATATTAAACCCAAATTTGTTTTGACAAAAAACAGCATATAGCCCTAGTGCTGGTAGTGTCGCGCAATAAAATATTCTTGAAAAGAGATAACGGTGAAAATTATGACGGTTTTGAATGATTTGTTTTGTTTCTATTTTAAACTGATTAAATGATATGCTCTTTTTATTTTGTTTTTTTTCTTTGTAAAAAGTGAAGAAAAAAGTACCAATTGATAGACAAATAAATAAAATTATAAAACCATAGCCAAAGTTTGTGGGGAAAGGAGTGTCCGTTTCTAGTAAAAACTTTAGAAGCATACCGCCTCCAAATGCTCCTAAGCTATTAAAAGCAAACCCCAATCCAAAAAATTTTCCTCTTAAAGATCTTTTTGTTGTTTTTTCTAAGAAGTCTGCCCACACAGGAACAATGACCCCAATAGAAAGAGCGTAAATGATAAAGAGACTGAAGTATACTTTCCAAGCGTTAGGTGATTTTCCAATATCAGAAAAAGCAAAAATATACCCTAGTAAAAATGTGACCACTAAAATTAAACAATGAACGCTTATAACCATTTTTTTCATATTGTTTACGTTCCTAGTCAATGCCGCTGTAAAAAGCATAGGTAGAGCTATTATAATAGAAAATAGTCCAGCAGATGAAGTCGCAATTACTTCTGGAGATCCAAGTTCTTTTAAGAATATTGGTACAACTGCATAAACAGTGTGGAAAGCACTTCCAAATCCCCAAAAAAATTCATGTAAATTATTGAATTTTTGGTTTATATAATGGTTTTTAAGACTCAATTCCTTCATTTGATTTTTCTTGAGTTAAAATTGTAACAGATGATAAAAGCATTACCGCTCCTAAAAGTTGATATGAAGAAAGCGGTTTATCATTTTTTATCCAATCAATGATAACTGCAGATAACGGCCAGAAAAGCTCGAACAAAGTTGTATGAGATGCCGGAAGTTTATTTAAACCATAATAATAAATAAAAAGAGCAAAAGTTCCAGTAGATAGAACAATAACTAATAAAAATTTCCATTGTTCGTGCGTTATGTTGCTATTTAATACGTCCCAGTCTAGAATAAAGATAAGAGCAAGTCCAGTTATAGTAGTCATTGCTAGCCTTAAAGCTGTAACTGCACTATAATGCAGATTTACTAAAGCTTTCTTACCAATAGCTGTTGAACTTCCCCAGCAAAAAGCAGCTAATAGTGCGAACAAAGCAGCAATTAAAGTATTATCATCCCAGCTCGGTATTGGATTGTTTCCAAAGGTAATTAAGTAGCCCCCTAATATTGATATTGCTGCTAGAAGCATATATCTGTTTGATAATTTTTCTTTTAAAATAATTGACGCTAATGACATTGCAAAGAAAGGTTGAAATTTTTGCAGAAGGACCACAATTGAGAGGTCAATATAACCAACGTAACTCAATGCTTTTGTGTAAAAATAAGTGCCACAAATACCGCCAAAAAATGAAATCCATATTATAGAGAACCAACCAGATTGATTTAATTTTTTGATATCTTCCCAAAAATTTTTTAAAAAAGGGAGAAATATTAAACTTCCAATGCCATGCTCAATGGTTATTACTAGTAGCGGAGATAGTGTAAATAATGACTGACGAAGAAAAGCATCAAGGCTCCAAAGCAAAGCAGCAAAAATGATTGCAAAGTATGGTAGATATTTTTTCATTTAAGTATTTAACTAAGACCGGAGATGTTGGTGATGTCATTAACCTCAATACCCAGTGAATGAGTTGCCAGAAGCCAAATATGTTCTGCTTCATTTTCAAAAATCAAGTTTGGTATTGCTTTTTGTAAAAGCCAATCGCCATTTATAATCTCTCTTTCAAGTTGTCCTTGACTCCATCCAGCATTCCCTAAAAATAGTTTGTGCCTAACACTGCTTGATTTAGCAATCGATGCTAATAATAGAATATCACTACTAATTGAAATATTCTTTTTAAGAAGAACAGATTTATTATTTAAATCTCCAGTATACAAAAATAACATTTTGTTGGTTAGTACTGGTCCGCCGATAAATAATTTATTTTTTAAAATGTAATCGTCGAATTTAGTTTTTTGTTTAGACTCAGAATTAAATTTGACAGATATATTATCTTTATCGATTTCTTTATTTATGATTAAGCCTATTGCTCCTTGCTCATCATGCTCGCACAAAAATATGACAGACCTTTCGAATAATGGGTCTTTCATATGCGGTGTAGCAATGAGAAAATGATTTTTAAGTGTAGTCATTTAGTTGTCGTTATTATTGAAAAAGATTAACTAAGGGTTTTGCTGCAAGGCTGTAATTAGGCGTAATATAAAGGATGCCTAAAATTAAAAAAACAAATGATAATGAAAAATCTTTAACTCAAATTGTTGTAAAGGGTGCTCGTCAACATAATCTTAAAAATATTGACATTAGCATCCCTCGAGATAAGTTAGTCGTGATTACAGGCCTTTCTGGCTCAGGTAAATCCTCATTGGCATTTGACACAATATATGCTGAAGGGCAACGTCGATATGTAGAGTCACTATCAACATACGCCAGACAATTTCTAGGACTCATGCAGAAACCAGACATGGACACCATCGAAGGATTGTCGCCTGCGATTAGTATTGAGCAAAAAGTTGGTGCTAGAAACCCAAGGAGTACGGTTGGAACAGTTACTGAAATCCATGATTATTTAAGATTGCTTTTTGCTCATGTTGGGCGACCTGTTTGTTGGAAGTGTAATGATCCTATTGAAAAACAATCAGTACAGCAAATAGTTGACACAATATTTAAAATTAAAAAGAAAACTAAATTTTACATTTTAGCTCCAGTTATAAGAAGCAAAAAAGGGCAGCATAAAAATGTAATCAAACAAATTCAAAAAAAAGGGTTTCTGCGAATTCGAATTGATGGAATAACTTATAAAGTAGATGATAAAATCGATCTGGATAAAAATAAAAAGCATACGATTGAGATTTTAGTAGATAGATTAATTGTAGAAGAGGCAATGCATGAAAGAATCACAGAGTCTGTAGAATTAGCTCTAAAGTTAGGCGAAGGGTTGATAGTTGTGAATGAGCTCAAGGGACAAGATCATATTTTTAGTGAAAACTTTGCTTGTGCTAAATGCGAAGTTAGCCTTGAAGAGTTAACTCCCCGCATGTTTTCATTTAACTCGCCCTTTGGCGCATGCAAAAAGTGTGAAGGTATCGGAACCCATATGGAGGTTAACCCCGACTTAGTAGTTCCTGATAAAAACAAATCATTAGTGCAAGGCGCAATTGTTTCCCTTGGGGAACAGCCTCGGGGCAATTGGTATGGAAGTATTTTAAAGAGCCTATCTAAGCATTTAAACTTCAGTTTTTCTACTCCATGGATAAAGCTTGATAAAGATACTCGTTATGAACTTTTGTATGGTTCGGGTAACACAGAATACCAAATGCAATATAGTTCAGATAGGTGGTCAGGTACATACAGCGGCGGCTGGGAGGGTGCAATTCCAAACCTAATGAGAAGACATAAGCAAACAAAATCCAATGGAGTCAGAGAATGGGTAGAACAGTTTATGAGTATGCGAGATTGTTCTTCTTGTAATGGGACAAGACTTAAAAAAGAGAGCAGGTCAGTACTTATAGATGGGAAAAATCTTGGCGAAATTTCTTCATTGTCAGTAAAAAATCTACAGGTGTTCTTTAATAAAATTAAACTTTCCGAAAAAGAAGAAAAGATTGCAAATCAAATTTTAAAAGAGATTAACCAGAGATTATCTTTTTTAAATAATGTGGGTCTCGGGTATTTATCTTTGAGCAGGTCTGCCGCTACTTTGTCTGGTGGCGAGTCTCAAAGAATTCGGCTCGCAACTCAAATTGGCTCACAATTAATGGGTGTATTATATATACTTGATGAGCCTTCTATTGGTTTGCATTCAAGAGATAACGCAAGATTACTATCAACATTAAAAACATTAAGAGATATTGGAAACTCTATACTTGTTATTGAACACGATCAAGAGACAATGGAATCAGCAGATTATATTATAGATATTGGACCAAAAGCAGGAAAGCTTGGTGGAGAGGTTGTTTTCGCCGGAGAGCCAAAAGAAATATACAAGTCAAAAAAATCACTTACGGGAAAATATTTATCCGGTCAAAGAGCTATTGAAATCCCAAAAAACAGGAGGCTAGATAAAACTCCGTCGATAAAGATTTATGGAGCAAAAGGTAATAATTTAAAGAATATAGATGTAGAGTTTCCATTAGGAAAATTAATAGCAGTTTCTGGTGTTTCAGGGAGTGGTAAAAGCACATTGATTAACGAAACCTTATACCCAATAATTACCCAACATATAAATAGATCAAGGGTTTATCCTTTAGAGTATTCATCCATTGAAGGTTTAAAATTTATTGATAAAATTATTCAAATTGATCAGAAACCAATTGGTAGAACGCCTCGCTCAAATCCAGCTACATACACGGGACTTTTTACTTTTGTACGAGATTTATTCGCTAAGTTGGCTGATTCAAAAATTAAAGGCTACAAGCCGGGGAGATTCTCTTTTAATGTTAAAGGTGGCAGATGCGAATCATGTGAAGGGGATGGAATTATAAAAATAGAAATGAATTTTTTGCCGGATGTATATGTTACATGTGAAATATGTAATGGGAAGAGATATAATAGAGAAACTCTAGAAATTAAGTATAAAGGCAAATCTATATCTGATGTATTAGATATGGATGTGGATGAAGCGTTTGGTTTTTTTGAAAATATTCCAGTGGTTACGAAAAAATTGCAAACTTTAAAAGATGTAGGCTTGGGATATATACACCTAGGGCAGCAAGCAACCACTCTTTCTGGTGGAGAAGCTCAAAGAGTAAAGTTATCTACAGAGCTCTCGAAAATGAACACACGGAAAACTCTATATATTCTTGATGAGCCAACTACGGGGTTACATTTTGAAGATATAAGAATACTTCTTAAAGTTTTACAACAGTTAGTTGATCGTGGCAATACAGTTTTAATTATAGAACATAATATGGATGTAATTAAATCAGCAGACTGGGTAATAGACCTTGGGCCTGAGGGTGGAGATGAAGGTGGCGAGATTATTACATGTGGAACACCAGAAATGGTAGCAGAGGATAAAAAGTCATATACTGGTCATTTTCTGAAAAATATGTTAAAATAATCACAAATACAATTAGTATTCTTGGTGTCTGATGCTTGAATTCGTAATTTTAGTATCTTTTAAAACAATTTTAGTTACTATATATGACTGATATATTTATTACAGACCCTAGTCCCTTTGAAGAAGATATAATTTTAGAGAAATCACTTCGACCTGTTAAGTTTGATGAATTCATCGGTCAGAAAAAACTTGTCGATAATTTAAAGTTATTTATTGATGCTGCAAATGGACGCGAAGAAGCACTGGATCATGTTTTATTATTTGGCCCTCCTGGATTAGGTAAAACAACATTAGCTAATATTATTTCTAAGGAGCTAAATGTAAGTATCAAACAAGCATCTGGCCCTGTAATTGATCGAGCAGGTGACCTGGCTGGTATGTTAACAAATATACAGCATAGAGATGTTTTTTTCATAGATGAAATTCATAGACTTAATAGTGTGGTTGAAGAGTATTTGTATTCAGCAATGGAAGATTTTAAAATTGACATCATGATTGATAAAGGGCCTAGCGCTCGAAGTGTTCAATTAGATGTGGACCCTTTTACCTTAGTTGGTGCAACCACTAGGTTAGGAAACTTGACCTCTCCATTAAGAGATAGGTTTGGTATCGTTTTGAGAGTAGATTATTATGACGCCGAAGATTTATTCCATATAATTTGCAGATCGGCAGAAATACTAGATGTCAACATTGATGAGCAGGGCGCAATAGAGCTCGCAAAAAGAAGTCGGGGTACGCCTAGAGTTGCGAATCGTATACTTAGAAGAGCAAGAGACTACGCCCAAGTAAAAGCAGATGGAAATATTACTCATGAGGTTGCAAACGAAGCGTTAAATCGTTTAGGTATCGATAAGTTTGGACTCGATATGATGGACAGAACTATTTTAGAAGTTTTAATAGATAAGTTTTCAGGAGGCCCTGTAGGCATAAAATCATTAGGCGTTGCAGTAGGAGAAGATTCCGCAACGATTGAGGATGTGTACGAACCTTATCTAATTAAACAAGGATTCATGCAAAGGACCTCAAGGGGCAGAATTGCTCAAGAATCAGCATATGAACTACTTGAAAAACCAATAAACAAAAACAAACAAAAGGATTTATTCAATGATTGAAAAAAAGAAAAAATTTAAGCTTGGAGACTTCGACTACCCATTACCAAAAAAGTACATTGCTCAATACCCGAATGAAAAAAGAGATCAATCCAAATTAATGGTTGTTGATAGAGAGAAAAAAACTATTGAGCACAAAAAATTCAGTAATATTGTAGATCACTTAAGAAAAAATGATTTATTAATTTTAAATAATACCAAGGTTTTCCCAGCTAGGTTATTTGCAACAAAAGATAGAACAGATGCAAAAGTAGAAGTATTTCTTTTGAGAGAGCTCGCTCAAAACTTATGGGAAGTAATGGTCCGTCCGGCTAGAAAAGTCAGAATAGGAAATAAGTTAGTTTTTACACCAAAGCTAATGTGTGATGTAATTGATAATACTGTATCAGGCGGAAGAGTGGTGCGGTTTGAATCAGAAAGTCAAGAGGAGCTTCATAAAATAATTGATAAAATAGGCACTTCACCATTACCGCCGTACATCACTAGAGATCCAGAACCTAGTGATAAGAAAAGGTATCAAACAGTATATGCGTCTGAACGCGGTGCTGTTGCTGCTCCAACTGCAGGTCTTCATTTCACAAATGAATTGATTAAAAAACTTCAGAAAAAAGGTGTAAAGATAGAATATATTACTTTACACATCGGCTTAGGGACTTTTAGGCCTGTTCAGGTAGAAGATTTAAATAGACATCAGATGGATTCTGAATATTTTGAAGTTTCACCCAAAACAGCCATGGCAATAAATGATGCTAGAAAAAGGCATAGGAAAATTGTAGCAGTTGGAACTTCAACAATTAGAGCCTTAGAAACTGTAGTAGTCTCAGGTTTTATGGTATCACCAAAGCGTGGCTGGACAGATAAGTTTATTTATCCTCCTTACGATTATAAAATGGTTGATTCAATGATTACCAACTTTCATACTCCAAAGTCTACATTAATGATGATGGTTAGTGCTTTTGCTGATATTGATTTGTTGAAAAAAGCCTATCGTGAAGCAAAAAAACATGATTATAATTTTCTTAGTTATGGCGATGCGATGATTATCGTATAGCGCCTTAATAAGTGATTTGAATAAAGTTTCTGCTATAATTCTTGCCGCTGGTTCTGGTGCTAGATTTGGAGAAAAAAAACAATTTAAAAAGCTCAATGGAAAGCCAATATGGGTTTACTCTTTAAATACGTTTATTCAATCAAAACATGTGAGCGAAGTGATTTTGGTCATTTCTCAAGAGTCTTTAAAAGGAGTTCAGAACTCTCGTGCGGTTAAAAAACTTTCTAAACAAATTGTTATTAAGATTGTTAAAGGTGGTGATTCGAGACAAGAGTCAGTGTTGAACGGATTAAGCGCTGTTGAAGATAAATATAATCTAGTTTGTATACATGATGCAGCAAGGCCTTTTGTTAAAGTGTCTTACATAAAAAAAACTATTGAAGCTTGTACTAATTTTGATAGTTCTATTGTAGCAATTCCTGCAACAGATACGATAAAAAAAGTTGAAGACGGAATAATTATAAAGACGATAGATAGAGGTTTTATTTGGATGGCTCAGACACCACAAACATTTCGGAAAAAAAAACTTTTAAAAGCATTTAAATTATTTTCTCATGTGAATGTTACTGATGAGAGTATGATTATGGAGTTAGCTGGTTTTTCAACAAAAATAATTGAGGGAGACTCAAGTAATTTAAAGATTACTCACGCACTTGATTGGGAATTAGTAAAATTAATAGAGGGTAAAATATAAAAATGGTACGTTCAGGTATAGGCTTTGATGTTCATCGATTAAAAAGCGGGCTTGATTTATATGTAGGGGGAATAAAAATTAAAGCTGATTTTGGATCCTTAGGGCATTCTGATGGAGATGCTTTAATTCACGCTATTGTTGACGCCTTGCTTGGAGCGGCAAGTCTTGGGGATATAGGTAAATATTTTCCTAGTAATCAAGAAAAGTGGGCAGGCGTTAAGAGCAAATTATTTTTATCCGAAACAAAGAAGCTATTATCAAATCAGGATGTTCAAATATCTAACATTGATAGTACAATTATATTACAAAACCCAAAAATAGGAGAATACATTCCTGAAATTCGAAATAACATATCTAATATATTAGATATCGATGAGAACGTGGTTTCTATAAAAGCCACGACTACAGATTATCTAGGGTATGTTGGAAAATCAAAAGGTTGGAGTGTAATGTCAATTGCCACAATCAATGATTCACATGAAATCAGTTAATATAAATTCTTATGCCAAAGTAAATATTGGACTAAAAATTTTAAATAAAAGAAGTGATGGGTATCACAACATTAGTACTGTTTTTCAAGAAATTGATTTATATGATAGTTTAATTATTTCAAAACGAAAAGGTGCTCTTAAATTCAGTTCAAATGTAGCGTGGCTGCAGAACGACCAAAACAACCTTTGTGTTATAGCGTATAATCATATTAAAAAACTGTATGATATTGGTGGCGCAAATATTATTTTAAAAAAAAATATTTCAAGAGGTAGTGGGCTAGGAAGTGGTTCATCAAATGCAGCGGCTGTAATGAAAGGGCTTCGAGAAGTTTATGCCCTGAAAGTAGCAGATGATGAACTTATAAAAATTGGTTCAAAAATAGGTGCTGATGTTCCATTTTTCATCAACGGATCTACTCAAATTGGTGAGGGTATTGGTGAAAAATTAACAGCTATGAACTCTTTGCTTGCTGTGCAATATTTAATTGTCACACCTGACATATCAATTGATACAAAATGGGCATATTCGCAATATAAAAATAAGTTGGATAAATGTTCTCAGCCTACTAAATTTTCTTACTTATTTCGCGACAAGTCAATTAATCTTGACACGTTGAAGTTTTTTGAGAATGATTTTGAATCTGTTGTTTTTCCAACATATCCAGAGATTGGTGCAATAAAAAGCAAACTACTTGCTCTAGGAGCGAGATTTGCCAGTCTGTCGGGTTCTGGCTCGACTGTGTATGGGATTTTCGATGATAATGCTAATCTTCATAAAGCATTTTATCACTTCTCTCCAAGACACAAGACATATATCGCTCATCCTGTTTAGTTAGTTGGTAAAATAAAAAAATTGGGGCGTCGTCTAATGGTAGGACACCTGGTTTTGGTCCAGGCAGTAGGGGTTCGACTCCCTTCGCCCCAGCAACTAATGTAAAAATGAAAAGAGAATTAAAAATATTTAGCGGTAGGAGCAATCCTGCATTAGCATCGAAAATTGCTGAATCAGCTAGCTGTAAACTAGGTGATATGTCGATAAAGACATTTTCTGATGGTGAAATATGGGTTAAATATGAAGAGAACATCAGAGGACAAGATATTTTTCTAATTCAATCAACTAATAGTCCCTCTGAAAATATTATAGAATTAGCACTTATGACGGATGCCGCAGTTCGAGCGTCTGCAAGTACTGTAAATATTATTATTCCTTATTTTGGATATGGCAGACAAGACAGAAAAGATCAACCGAGGGTTCCGATATCATCGAGAGTAATGATTGATATTTTAACAAGTGCTGGAGCAGATAGGATAGTCACAATGGACTTACACTCAACACAAATTCAAGGTTTCGCAAAAATCCCATTTGATCATCTTTATAGCAGAATGGTTCTAATGGATGCAATATCTCAATTAGAACTGGATCCAAAAAATTCAACTGTCCTATCCCCTGATGTTGGTTCCGCCGCGATGAGTCAGGCTTATGCAAAAAGGTTGAGCATGCATTTTGCTTTAATTGATAAAAGAAGATTTGCTCCAAATCAGGCAAAAGTCAGTCACTTAATTGGTGATCTAGAAGGAATGGACGTGCTTATTATCGATGATATGATTGATACTGCTGGTACAACTGTAGGAGCCGCAGAGGCAGCAATGAAAAAAGGCGCTAAATCTGTTTCTGCAATAGCTACTCATGGAGTTTTATCTGGGGAGGCAATTAAAAGACTGGAAGCAGCTCCAATAAAACACCTGGTTTTGACAGACACGATTTTTATTCCAGAACAAAAAAGATTAAGTAATATGAAAATTGTAACAGTTGCTAACGTATTTGGTGCGGCTATAAATCGCATACATAATGGTGAATCCGTTAGTGCATTATTTGAATTTTAAAAAGGAGAAATAAAGATGGGTGCATCTTATTATAAATTAGATATTGAAAACAGAGATTTAGTTGGTAAAAAACCAACAAAAGAAATGCGAAGAGAAGGTAAAGTTCCAAGCACGCTTTATTTTAAAGGCGAGGAGCCAAAAAGTATTTCAGTTGAAAAACTAAAACTATATCAAGCTCTTAAATCTGATCAGCGTATTTATGAGGTAGAATTGAACGGAGGTTCTCAATATGTTATGGTGAAAGCAGTTCAATATCACCCTGTCACAGATGAAATATTGCATCTAGACTTTATGCGAGTTCGTAGATCGGAAAAAATGACGATAACTGTTCCTCTAGTTCTTGTTGGTAAGCCAGTTGGCGTAACTGAGGGTGGTATTTTATCTCAAGTCCTTAATCAGATTGAAATAAGTTGTTTTCCAACAAATGTTCCTGAACAAATAGAAGTTAATATTGATGATATGGAACTTAATTCTTCAATCAGTATTGCCGATGTGTCTTATGATGATGATGAAGTAGAAATAATTAGTGCTGAAGATATAAATGTAGCTTCAATTTCCGCTCCTTCAGCAGAAGAAGAAATTACTGAAGTTGAAACAGGTGAATCTGCCGATGATTCTGGAGATGGCGATGAAAAAGACGAGAAATCAGATGATAGCGGTAATCAAAAAGAGTCTTCTGACTAAGAACGATAGAAATAACTTTGATTTCATTTATAGGTTTAGGAAATGTTGGTGAGGAATATAAAAAAACAAAACATAATGCTGGGTTCTGGGTAGTTGATGAAATGGCAAAGAGGCATAATATTTCTTTTAAACCGGGAAATGGTGATTACGTGATAGCATCAAAAATGAAAAAGTTTTTTCTGGTAAAACCTACAACAGGCATGAATCGAAGTGGTAACGCTGTTAAGCAAATACTAGATTCAAAAAAATTGTTAGCAGGACAAATTTGTGTAATTATAGATGATGTAGATTTACCGCTGGGGAAAATACGAATTAAACCAAAAGGTGGTGATGGTTCTCATAGGGGTTTAGAAAATATTATTTATTCATTGGGGACCGATAATTTTCCTCGCCTTAGGTATGGCATTGGCACCAACCAACAAATGCGACCGGCAGAAAACTATGTGCTGAAGCCATTTAAAAATGAAAAAGAAAAATCCTTTTCTATGGAAATTGTTGAAAAAGCAGCGGACGCGCTGGATAATCTTATTTTTGATGGTTTAAATAAGACAATGAATATTTATAATTCTTAATAATGGAGATAAAAATAAATAATGCAAAATGAAAATAATTACATTTTGTTTGTGATATTATCTGGAGTAATAGCCCTGGCATTTGCTTTTTGGAAAACTTCTTGGATAAGCAAGCAAAAAGAAGGAAATGAGAGGATGAAATCTATAGGTAAAAGCATTGCAGATGGAGCGATGGCTTTTTTAAGAGCTGAGTACCGAATCCTTGCGATTTTTGTTATAGTAGTCGCCTTCATCCTGGGATATGCCAACTCAGGAAGATCGGACTCTAGTGCACTAATATCACTTTCTTTTATCGTCGGTGCTTTGGCATCGGGTTTAGCGGGTTTTTTAGGTATGAGAGTTGCTACAAAAGCTAACACTAGAACCACTCATGCTGCAGAGACAAGCTTAGCCAAGGCTTTGAACGTTGCTTTTAGTGGTGGTTCGGTTATGGGTTTGAGTGTTGTTGGGTTGGGTGTTTTAGGTTTGGGCATTCTCTTTTATGCTTACAGATCTATGTCCATTTTTAATAATGACACTTCAATGATTTTAAACGTTTTATCAGGTTTTTCATTAGGGGCTTCTTCGATCGCTCTTTTCGCAAGAGTTGGTGGTGGTATTTATACGAAAGCAGCTGATGTAGGGGCAGACTTAGTAGGGAAAGTTGAATCTGGCATACCAGAAGATCATCCTCTAAATCCTGCTACAATAGCAGACAACGTTGGCGACAATGTTGGAGATGTAGCTGGAATGGGAGCAGATTTATTTGAATCATATGTTGGCTCGATTATTGGTTCAATGGTTTTAGGTTCAACTCTTTTCGCCTACGGAGCGGGGTTCGACATAAATTTTGTTATTTTACCCTTAGTTATAGCTGGCGCAGGAATAATAGTTTCAATCATTGGAACCTTCATGGTATCTGTGAAAGAAGGTGGAGATCCTCAAAAAGGGTTGAATCAAGGGGAATTTGGTAGCGGTATTATAATGGTAGGAGTTATTTACTTTTTAATAACAAGCTTATTGCCAGAAAAATTTACAACCCAGGAAGGTGCTGGCGTTACATATGATAGTTTAGGCGTTTTCTATGCTACTATCATTGGTTTGTTTGGCGGGTTGGGAATTGGTAAAATCACAGAATATTATACTGGCACAGGAACAAAGCCGGTCATGTCAATAACAAAACAATCTATGACTGGACCAGCTACTAATATTATTGCTGGCTTAGGTATAGGAATGGAGTCTACTGCAGGTCCGATAATAATTATTTCAGGTAGTATAATGGGAGCCTATCATTTTGCTGGTTTATATGGTATTGCAATGGCTGCCTTGGGGATGCTAGCCAACACAGGTATACAATTAGCAGTTGATGCCTATGGTCCAATTTCTGATAATGCCGGAGGTATCGCAGAGATGGCTGAGCTTCCGAAGGAAGTTCGTGAAAGAACTGATAAGCTTGATGCTGTAGGAAACACTACTGCTGCTATTGGAAAAGGTTTTGCTATCGGTTCTGCTGCGTTAACTGCGTTAGCCTTGTTTGCTGCATTTAAAGTAAAGAGTGGAATCGAAATAATTAATATTTCGGATCCGATGGTGATGGCTGGATTATTTATTGGTGGAATGCTACCCTTTCTTTTTTCTTCAATGGCTATGGGAGCTGTTGGAAGAGCCGCTATGGCAATGATTGAAGAAGTGCGACGTCAGTTTAAGGAAATCCCTGAACTAAAAAAAGCTATTGAGATTATGAATCTTAAGAAAAAAGAAGATTGGACAGAAGAAGATAATAAAGTTTATAATGATGCCCTTGGTAAGGCAGAGCATGGAAAATGTGTTGAGATTTCAACAGAGTCGGCAATAAGAGAAATGGTTTTACCTGGTCTTCTGGCAGTTGTTATGCCAGTAGTTGTGGGTTTTGCGCCAAGAATGTTTGGCAGTAATCAAGGCCCTGAAATCCTTGGCGGATTACTTGCTGGAGTAACTGTAACTGGTGTTTGTTTGGCAATTTTCCAATCTAACTCAGGAGGGGCATGGGATAATGCTAAGAAAATGATCGAAGAAGGTGTGGTGGTAGATGGACAAACATTGAGTAAGGGTTCTGAAGCGCACAAAGCTGCTGTTGTAGGCGACACAGTTGGCGATCCTTTTAAAGATACTTCTGGGCCTTCACTAAATATTTTGATAAAACTAATGGCCGTAGTGTCATTAGTTATTGCACCGTTAATAAAATAAAAATTTAAGGAGATTATATGCGATATTACGAATTAATATATATTGTCAGTTCAAGCGTTGAACGGAAAAAAAATGACCAAGCTATGAAAGACATTGGAAAAAAAATAGAAGAAACAGGGTCAAAAATCATTAATCATATTATTTGGGGAAAGAAAAAGCTAGCTTATCCAATCAAAGGCAACACTTATGGAACTTACATTCTTGCTCATTATCAAGGAGGTGATAATGATAAGCTCCAGGAGTTTGATTCTTGGTTAAAGCTTAGTGATTTAGCTATTCGACATATGATCGTAAAGCTAGATGAAAAACCTGATATTGTAAAAAGTCTCGAAGAAAATGATGCTGATGAAAAGGGAAAAGATAAAAGTTCAGATGAAGAAAACCTAAAAAAAGAAAAAAATAAAGATGAAAAAAAAAAGGAGACTGAATAATGGCTTTTCAAACAAGAAGAAAATATTGCTTTTTCAAAGAAAATAATATAACTGCTGTTGATTATAAAGATGTTAAGTTGTTGAAAAGGTTTACCAATGACAACGGTAAAATTATGCCACGTAGGGTAACCGGTACTAGTGCAAAAATGCACCGAAAAGTTGTTGGTGCTATAAAACGAGCTAGAACTATTGGTCTAATGCCATTTGTTGATAGCGGTTCTGAATAAAAACACGGAGATTATATAATGAAAGTTATTTTACTTAACGATGTCGAAAACTTAGGGTTAACAGGGGATGTTATAACTGTAAAGCCTGGCCACGCTAGGAATAGATTAATACCTAAAGGGCTTGCATTAAGAGCCTCTACTAAAAACGTTGCTGTTTCAAGTGAGCGCAAGAAAGTTGCTGACACTAAACTCGAGCGTGAAAATAGTGCATTACAAAATTTAGCTAATAAGCTCAGTAATGTAGAAATCACCATAGAAGTAAACGTTGGTGAAGAAGAAAAAATGTTTGGTTCTATTACTAATATAGATATCCACAAAGAATTAGCTACTAAAGGTTTTAATTTAGATAAAAACCAAATAACTATTGAAGAGCCTATTAAGGCATTGGGTATTTATCATGCAACTGTTGAAGTAGCAAAAAATATTACATCTGATATTAAACTATATGTAATTAAGGGTTAGTACTCTAATATTTTATAATGTTTGCAGAGGTATCTTTACCAATATCTTCATTTCAAACATTCACATATCTAATTCCTGATAATATAGAAAGTCAGTCTTTAGTTGGCTCAAGGGTTAGTGTCCCTTTTGGGAATAGGAAAGTAAGTGGCGTAGTCGTATCATTAATGGATAGTACTTCTTTTAGTGGAGAGGTGAAATCAATTTTTAAATTAGATGACGATGCTCCGATAATTTCTGAAAATTTATGGAAGTTAGTTAAATGGATAAGCCATTATTATATTGCGCCAATTGGTGTAGTATACAACACTGTACTGTCATTTAATATTTCAAAAAATTACCTACCTCGTCAATCTTGGTTTGCGAAAATTATTAGTATAGATAAAGATTCTTTATTAAATAAATTAAAAAAATCATCACCGAAACAATATCTTGTGTATAGAGCTATTCAACAGTCTCCCACAAATTATACTAAAGTATCTTCTTTTAAAAATATAAGCTCTAATCCTATATCAATTTGTAAAACACTCCAAAGAAAGGGTTGTATTGAACTGATAAAAAAAGATGACAATCAAAGCGGGAAAATATTAATGTTCAATCCTGTAAAGAAAAATATTTCTTATAATGAAGATCAGCTTAAGGTTATTGGCAATATAAACTCGTCTCTTCAGTCCAAAACGTTTAATTCAAACTTATTGCATGGAGTAACAGGTAGCGGTAAGACAGAAATTTTTATTGAAGTTATAAAGACTGCAATCAAAATGGAAAGATCTGCTATTATTTTAATTCCAGAAATTTCTTTAACTCCTCAAATCGCAGGGAGGTTTAAAGACGTCTTTGGTGAAGAAATTGCTTTGTGGCATTCTCAATTAACAAAATCTCAAAGGGCAAAAACTTGGAATGAAATAAATAATGGGGATTGTAAAATTGTAATTGGAGCTAGGAGTGCAGTTTTTTCTCCAATAAGAAATTTAGGTTTAATCATCGTTGATGAGGAGCACGATTCATCCTTCAAACAAGGTTCTCCATCTCCTAGATATCACGCAAGAGATGTTGCTATTATGCGAGCAAAGATTGAGGAGTGTACCGTTATTTTATCTAGTGCAACACCGAGTTTGGAAACATTTTATAATTACAAAAATTTAAAGCACAGGTATTTAAGTCTGCCAAAAAGATATGGGAAAGCTGTATATCCGACTGTAAAAGTGGTGGATTTAATAGATGAGAGTAAGGAGACGGGGAAGTTTAACATAGTTTTATCTGGGACACTGCAACAAAAAATTGAAGAAAAATTAAAAAATAATGAACAAGTATTATTAATCCAAAACAGAAGGGGCCATTCTCCTACTGTTAAGTGCTCAGACTGTGGATCTATTGTTATGTGTTCCGCTTGTAAAACACCACTCACTTTTCATAAATATGATAACAAACTTAAATGTCACATATGTGGATTTATTAGTAACGAGGTCTTAGATACTTGTAAAGAGTGTTTAAGCCAAAATTTTCTATATATTGGAACTGGGACACAAAAAGTGGAGAATATTTTACAAGAAACTTTTCCAAATGCGAAAATATCTAGAGTGGATCATGATAGTACTAAAAAAGACTCTTCTGTAATCAAAATACTGCAATCATTTCTTGATGGGAAAGTCGATATTTTGATAGGCACCCAAATGATTGCGAAAGGTTTAGATTTTCCAGGTATCACATTAGTAGGAATAATTAATGCAGATTTAGGCCTTCACCTTCCAGACTTTAGATCTAGTGAGAGAACTTTTCAATTGATATATCAAGCGGCAGGAAGAGCAGGGAGAGGTCAAAAAAAAGGAGAAGTCATCATTCAAACATATGATAAGGACAATGCAGTCATTCAAGCAGCATCGAGACTTAATTTAGAAAAATATTATGAGAATATGTTAGAGGATAGGAAGTTGCTTAATTACCCACCATATAGTTGGGTTACAAAAATTGAATTTATTGGATCGAATGCAAGGTCTGTTTTTTCATTATCAAACAAAATCCGTAATAATTTAATGAACCCATATAAGGGGCTTGAAATATTAGGCCCGGCACCTTGCTTCAAAGAGAAAGTAAATAATAAATATAGATTTCAAATTATATTAAAATCCTCTAAAAAACATGACGCAAACAATAATAAATTACATTTTTTTGTTAGTCAAAATTTTGTTAAGCACAATAATACATTTTCGGGTTCAAATAAAGTTTACATTCATATTGACCCAATCACAATGATATGAAAATAACACTAGGTTTGCTACTAACAGCATCTTTATTTGCAAATCAAAATAGACCTGGTTTATTTACTTGGTTTTCTGCTTCTGAATTAGCTCATGCTGGGGGAGGTAATTTATTAATGATGCCAAACTCAAGAAACGTAAATATGGCAACTACTTCTAAAAACCAATCTTTTTCAACATCATTTATTTTTTATCCTGCGGGTATTCAAGCGCAATCTGCTTCATTGCTTTATCCAAAGAAAGATAAAGTTATTATGAGCTCAATAAACCATATATCGTATGGAACTTTCAAGGGTTATGATGAAAATGCGCAACAAACAGAAAATTACACTTCAAGTGATACATGGATTAAGTTAGGTTATTCAAAGTCATCGAAATCACTACCATTAAGATTTGGTATCTCTAACCAGTTATATATTTCTAAATTAGAAAGTCAAAATTCTACATCATTGTACTCCTCTTTTGGTCTTATTTGGAATTTAGATAAATATAAATTGGATATTGGAGGAACGATTAAAGACATACTTTTAATACAGAACAGTACAGATGGTAATGACAACGATAATTCAGTGGAGCTAGATATAGGCTTTTGTAAAGAATTAACTCATCTTCCTTTAAAGCTTTCAATAGATTGTATAATTATAAATGATTTGAAGCCTGAAGATTATTTTATAAGTGGAGTTTTCACAATTTCTAAAAGTATCCATTTGACTATGGGGACATCCACAAGAAAATATAGTCAAAACACAGAACAAGGTTTAACTCGTACTATTTTGGGCTCTAGTGGGATGGGGGTTGCTTATCAAAATAAAGACCTTACAATAAGATATGGTTTGTATTTCTACGGTACAGGAGGTTTTACAAATGGTTTAGATCTAAGTATAAATTTTTAATGAAAAAATTTATACTATATTTCATGTTTAGTAATATTTTATTTGCACAAAACAAATACCCTATAGTTTTAATTCATGGTTTTTTTGGTTGGGGCAATAATGAAATGGGAGATTATAGATATTGGGGAGGTAAAAAAGATATTCAAAAAATGTTAGAAAAAAACGGGTTTGAGGTATTTAATGTTTCAGTCGGGCCAATATCTTCAAATTGGGATAGGGCCGTTGAGGCATATTATCAGTTAAAAGGAGGGCAAGTAGATTATGGTCTTCATCATTCAAAAAAATACGGTCTCGAACAAAAGCCTAGAGATAAAAAGTACAAAGGTTTATACCCTGAATGGAGTAGTGAAAACCCAGTTCATATAATTGGGCACAGTATGGGAGGGCAAACAGCAAGAATGCTTCAATATTTATTAGAAAATAAAATTTATACGGATGACAGTTTAGGAATTAAAGAAAACTCAGATTTGTTGGGTAAGTCTAAAAAAGGTTGGGTGTCTAGTATTACCTCTTTAGCAACGCCACATGATGGAAGTACTTTAACTGATATTGTGACAAAAACCTTTCCTTTTATTCAATATTTTATTGGCGTCGCTGGGGTAGTTGGAACAAATTTTTATGATTTCGATCTTAGTCAATGGAGCATTAATCGAAAAAATAATGAAAACTGGTATAAGTATGTCCAGAGAATGCGAAGCCATAAGGCATGGGATACAAAGAACATAAGCTCTTGGGATTTAAGTTTAGATGGTGCAGCGGAATTAAATAGTTTTTTAAATGCAAGCCTAGATGTCTATTATTTTTCTTATTCATTTTCAGCGACTTCTAGAGATGAAAAGACTAGTTATCATGTACCAAATAAAGATGTGTCTCTATTGATCCGTTCAAGGGCTAAGATTTTAGGTTCAAGGGTAGTATTCACTAGTAGTGGAAACGAAACAGATTCTACATGGTGGGAAAATGATGGTATCGTTAATTCTAGATCTATGAATGGACCAACTACAGGGAAAAACGGTGCGGATGCAATAGTTAAATTTGATCAATCTGACCCTCTCATTCAAGGACAGTGGTATACATTCAAACCAATCAACTTGGACCACTATCAAAGTGTTGGGCACATGCTGCCTAAAAGAAAAAGAGACTTGCTAGATTTTATCTATATTAATCATGCACAATTATTATGGTCTCTACCCGAGTTCTAGTGTTTTTATAATTTTTTTTATTTGTAATATACAACTATGAATCATGGTGAGTTTCTTATATCGTTTTTAATCGACTTACAGAGAATTTTTAGAACAAAAGTTGTGCCTAAAGGTTTACCTTATAGTCAGGTTCAGGCAATTATCATAATCCCTAATGATGGGATTGAGATGTCAAAATTGTCATGGACATTGGGCTTAGACAATAGTACTGTCACTAGGTTAATTGAGCGATTAGAGGTTAAGGGCTTCGTTGAAAGAAAAAAAAATAATGCAGACAAAAGGTCAACCATTGTATCTCTCAAGAAAGAAGGGATGATTATTCAAAAAAAGATTGAAAAAAAATTAGATGAAGTTGGAGAACAATTATTTTTTGAAACTAATCAAAATCAAAAAGAAATCTCTTTAGAAAGTTTATCATCTTTTCAATGGGAATTGCGAAAAACTTTCTTAAAAAGGTAAAAATTAACATGTCGGAATTGTCCACCCCATTACTTGAGTGGTTTGATTTAAATAAAAGACCATTGCCTTTTCGAAAAAATAATAAACCTTATAGTGTATGGGTTTCAGAAATAATGCTGCAACAAACCAAAGTTGATACAGTCATTCCATATTACAATGCTTGGATAAAAAAATTTCCTAATATTGAATCGGTTGCTGAAGCATCTGAGGAAAGTGTATTAAAGTCTTGGGAAGGTTTAGGTTATTACTCAAGATGTAGAAACTTTCATAAAGCAGCAAAAATCATTATAAAAGATTTTAATTCGGAAATTCCCGAATCATGGGATGATTTTAGATCTCTCCCTGGTGTTGGAGATTATACAGCCGGAGCAGTTCTTTCAATTGCATTTAATAAAGCATATGTGGCCATTGATGGTAATGTTAAAAGAGTTATGGCTAGGATTACATCTAGAAAAAAATTAAGTCAACATAATCTGAGTTTTATTAAGTCTAAGCTTTTAAAATTTATGGATAAAAAGCGTGCTGGAGATTTCAATCAAGCAATGATGGAACTAGGAGCATGTGTCTGTTCACCAAATACCCCAAAATGTGAAGGATGTCCAATAAATATGATTTGCAATGCTTATAGGAGTGGAAAGCCAAATGAATACCCAACTAAAGTGGTAAAGAGAAGTATTCCTTCTTATATCTTTGTAGGGGGTTTAATTAGACTTGACAGCAAGATTCTGGTTCAAAAAAGAGAAGAAAAAATGCTAAATGGGTTATGGGAAATACCTATGAAAAAAATCGATTCTCAGAAAAATGTAGCTAGAGACTTTAAAGAATTCATATTTAATCAATATGGTATGATAGTAGAAATAAATAAAGTATTATCAGAAATAAAGCACTCTTATTCACATTTCAATATGAAATTAATTATTATTGATTGCGTGAAGATCAGCAGTGTTGAAAAAATAAAGAATACGCATTCATGGATTGCAAGGAGCCAAGTTAAAAGATATCCTTTTCATAAGGTAAATCACAAAGTTTTCTCATTATTTAAAAAAGAAACTTGGAATGTTTAGAACTGTAGTTTCTTTGATTCTATGGCCAATATGGTTTTTATATTTAATTACCATCCTGCCTATTTTTTTAGTATTTATTTTAGTTTCTGATAAAAAATATTTTCATTATTTCTTAAGGCCAATGTGTTATTTCTCTTGTCTTCTTGGAGGTCAGTTAGTAAAAAGAACGGGGTCTCTCCCCGACCCTAAAAATGGGCCCTATTTATATTTAATTAATCATCAGTCTTTTTTTGATCATTTTGTGATAGGCTGTTACATAAATCATTACTTTACGGCTATTGCCAAACATGAACATTTTACTTATCCGCTATGGGGGCAAGTTGCGAAGTCTTATGGAATAGTTCCGATAGATAGAAGAAATATCAAAAAAGCATTATCAAGTTTAAAAATTGCGGAAGATGCGATAATAGAAGACAAAGTGTCTATTTTAATTTTCCCTGAAGGGACAAGATCAATTGATGGGAAATTAGGTGTTTTCAAAAAAGGGGCATTTCATATAGCAAAGAATACTGGAGTAAAAATTGTACCTGTAATTATTGATGGTGCATATATGGCGAAAAATAAATCTGACTGGAGATTGAGCCCAGGAACGATCAATATTCATTTTTCTAATATTATTAATAATGATATATATTCTGATATGACTATAGATGATTTGAGAGATTACACTCAAAATAAATTTAAAGAATTTGTAGATTAGTGATGCTATGCGTTTGTTGAATTTTAGCAATCTTGAAATAAGCCAGATTTTAGTATCAATTTATTTTTCGATAGTGTTTTTCCAATCAAGCATTGATAAAATTATTGATAGAGAAAATAATATTCTTTTCTTCAATGAACATTTTAAAAACACTATTATTAAGAAATTTGTGCCTATGCTATTAACAAGCCTAGCAGTACTTGAGTTTTTTGTTGCATCACTAAATGCTTTGGCTATTATTTATAGTTTGCTTTACTCTAATTTAACTTTCATTTTTTATGGACTGCTTGCTTGCGGTGTTGTATTGTTGATGTTGTTGTTTGGACAACGTTTAGCTAAAGATTATGTTGGCGCAGCTGACATTACTATATATTTTATTTTGTGTATTATTACTATAATGAGTTTTTAAATAAGGATAATTATTATGGATAAATCTCTCACTTTAAAGATGCTTGAGTCATATCAGCGCAGTTGTGAAACTGACTCAAAATTAAAATTATCTCGGAATGCAGCAACTCAGAACGAGATCACAGATTTAGCGATGAATTGGGATAAGTTTAGAAAAATAGACCACTCTTTTTCAAATATCATAACTGGTGAAATGAAAATAACAAACCAAAAGTCAAGTGGAAGATGTTGGGGGTTTGCGGGCCTGAATCTTTTCAGAGTTTATTTGGGAAGGAAACACAACATTCGCAATTTTGAGTTTTCTCAAACATACTTTATGTTTTGGGATAAATTAGAAAAATCTAATTATTTTTTAAACAGCATAATTGATACTGCCGAAAGCCCCTCGGATAGTCGTATAATGATGCATCTTTTAGAAAGCCCAATTCAAGATGGCGGGCAATGGGATATGTGGGTAAATCTGATAAACAAGTATGGTGTTGTTCCAAAATCTGAGATGCCAGAGACTTATCAATCTAGCCAATCAATGAGTATGAATCGTATGATTACTAGAAAACTTAGAGAGTTTTCAAAGGAACTGAGGCATTCAATTAAAAACAATATTAGTATCGAAGACTTATATGATTTAAAAAACCAAATGATTTCAACAGTATATAAAATGTTAGTAATTCACTTAGGAGATCCCCCAACTAAGTTTAGTTGGCAAACTAGAGATAAAAAGAAAAACTTTATTCGATTTGAAGATTTGACACCGCAAACATTTTTTAAAGATCATGTATCTATAGACTTAAGTGATTTGATATGCCTAATTAATTGTCCGATGTCAGACAAAAAATATAAAAATATTTATAGTGTTGAATTTCTTGGTAATGTTATTGAAGGCCAACCGATAAGATATTTAAATGTTGGAATAGAAATTTTAAAAAAAGCTGCGATTGCATCAATTAAAAATGATGACCCAGTGTGGTTTGGTTGTGATGTAGGTAAGTATTTACACCGTTCCCATGGTGTAATGGATACTAATTTATTTGATTTTGATTTATTCTATAGTACAAGTTTTTCTCTGGATAAAGCTAGTCGTTTAGAGTACGGGGAGAGTAAAATGACTCACGCAATGTTATTTACTGGTGTTGATTTAGACTCAAAGGGAGTTCCTCAAAAGTGGAGGGTTGAAAATAGTTGGGGAGATAGAAATGGAGAAAAGGGGTTTTATATAATGTCGGATGAGTGGTTTGATGAATATCTGTATGAAATTGTTGTAAACAAAAAATATTTAAAAGATGAATATGTAAAGCTTTATGAAGAAAAAGAAGCAAAAATATTACCGCCATGGGATCCTATGGGTGCTTTAGCAAAGTAAGTAATTATCATGGAAGTGAAAATATATTGGATTTTAGCATTTGTTGGGATTTATTGGTCTTACTGCATATTCTGGGGAATTAAAGGTGCTATCACTTCTAAAACCTCTGAAGATTATTTTGTTGCTGGGCGATCAATTGGGACATGGGTTTTTGTTCTTGCTGCAACGGCAACTAGTTTTTCAGGTTGGACCTTTGTTGGGCATCCTGGAAAAATACTTACAGATGGGCTTCCATACGCGTTTGCTTCTTTCTATGCGTTAACAATCCCTTTTACAGGTGTCTTGTTTCTAAAGAGACAGTGGGTTCTTGGCAGAGTTTACAATTATGTCACTCCTGGTGAAATGTATTCAGATTATTATGGAGGCAATTCAATTAGAATATTAACTGTTCTAGTCGCTTTTCTTTTCTCAGTACCTTATCTTGGAATTCAGCTGAGAGCTTCTGGGGCATTATTCGATGTTTTAACTGATGGTTTAATTTCTACTAATTTAGGAATGATTCTTTTGTCAACAGTTGTAGTCATTTATGTGGCTTCAGGAGGGTTAAGGTCTGTTGCTTATGTTGACTGTGCTCAAGCAGTTTTATTAGCAGTTGGAATTATCATCCTTGGTGTTATTACCTTAAAATGGATAGGTGGATGGGAATTATTCACAAATGGTATAGGTGTATTAGTGAAAAATGATTTAATTAGTGGAACCCGTTTAACTATAGATGGATTCTCAAATAGAGTTGCAATGCCTGGTTCAATTCAGCTTGTTTCATCTGGCTCAAATGCAATTGGTGGTGTATGGACAGGCATGATGTGCATGACATATATGTTCGCTCTAATGGGTATACAATCATCACCTGCTTTTTCAATGTGGGCATATGCAAATAAAACATCTGAAGCATTTCGTTGGCAACAAGTGATTGCTTCTTCGGTAGTTATAGGAATAATATTATTTTCTTTTACTATTATCCAAGGTATGGGAGCAGATGTGCTAGTTTTGAATGGTATTTTCGAAAAGATATCTGATAGCACATTAGTGCCAAAATTAATTGACTTAATGTCTAAATCTGCGCCATGGCTTGTTGGTCTATTAGCTGTATGTGCACTTGCGGCAATGCAGAGTACTGGTTCAGCTTATATGTCAACATTTAGTGCAATGATTACAATAGATATATATAAAAATTTTTATGATGAGGATGTAACTGAAGAAAAACAAAAGTTCATTGGGAGGATATTTGTAATTGTCGTTGCATTAGCGGCACTGTTTGTTGCTGTTTTTTCAACTGATGCTCTGGTTATGTTAGGTGGGCTAGCAGTAGCATATGGATTTCAAATGTATCCAGCGCTTTTTGGTAATCTTTATTATAGAAGAATATCTAAAACCGGAATTACGTTAGGTCTAATTTCTGGTTTAATTGCAGTTACTTTCACTGATAAAATGGCTAATTTATTTTCACTCCCGTGGGGAGCGTATCCACTTACTATACATTCAGCAGGATGGGGAATATTTTTTAATATAATATTTACAACTTTCGGGTCTTATTTTTTCCCAGATAATATTGAAAGAGAAAAAATCAAAGAAAAAAGACATGCTTTTTTATCAGAAGTAGCAGGGGTTCCTAAAGAAAAGAGGAAACTAATACCCTTAGCATATGGGATGGTTTTAGTTTGGTTTCTATTTGGTTTTGGCCCTTTTGCCGTAATCGGGAATACTTTTTTTTCAGACCCTAATAATCCTTCTACTTGGACACCATTTAATTTGCCGTCCATATGGGTTTGGCAAATAATGTTTTTACTTTTTGGAATTTTTGTTATGTGGTTTTTGGCTTTCTATATGGGCTTTTCACAGCCTATTTCAGCAGAAAAAATAGAAAAATCACACAAGAAATATTTTTGATGAAATTTTTACTTTTGACAATCTCTTTCATTGTATAAAAAAGAATAAATATATTTAGACCAATGGATACAAATAAAAAAAAAGAAACTAAATCATCTTCTATTGATGATATAGATAAAAAAATCTATGCAAATCAGGTTTTGTATGATCAGCTTCATCAATCTTTAGTAGATGAAACTGTATCAAAGGATGATGGAAATCAAAAAAAAGGAAAGAAAAAAAAATCTGGAGTTTCTTGGGTGACCAGTTTTCTTTTAAAATTCTCTAATCATTATCAATCTAATGAACTTTTTAGATATGCTCTTTGGGGTTTTGCAGCTGTGTTTTTTGCAACTACTATATTAACTATTATTGAATATCCTCTTTTTAGTAGTAGTGTAAAAGATGACGTTGGTGATGGGTTTATGTTTGGTGGGAACGAACCAAATTGGGTTGATATTTTTTTTCATACTTTTTGGTGGGCTGTTGTAACATTTACTACTGTAGGTTATGGTGATATAAGTCCGGAAACACATTTAGGTAAATTTTTAACTATAATAATAATGATTTTAAATCTAGGCATTGTAACAATGCTTACAGGAGCTGTTTCCTCAGTGTTGGTTGCAGCCCGATTAAAGGGAGATGATACATTGGATGAAACTAAATTTTACGGACATTTAATTATCGCAGGCTGGAATCCTGCGGTTCAATCAGCATTGAGACTCATTGAGGCTAACGAAGACTCAGCTTCGGTTGTCATTCTTATAAATGAGACAGAAGAAGAAATAATAAAGCGAGCTGTTTCTGGATTTGATCGATTAGATATAACTCATTTATCAGGAAATTTTACTCAAGAAGGTGTATTGAAAAAGGCGTTTATTGAAGAATGCGGAACTTTTATGATAGTACCAGATGAATCCGGTTTGCTTCCAAATGAAAAACCTGATGAAGATAAAACCGTTCTAACTGCGCTCACTGCAAAATCAATTTTAGAAGACATTCAGGTCGTGGCATACATATTAGATGAGGAATATATCTCTCATTTACACAGAGCGAATGTAAATGAGATTGTTTTTCCTGACGAGCACATACCGCATATGTTGGCAAAACATGTCACAGATCCAGGTGTACCTCAATTATTTGATGAGTTGATTACTCAGGAAAAGCAAGATAAAGGTATTCAAGTTGTTTCTATACCTAAAGGTCTAGTCGGATTGACTCATAACAAAGTCTCAGCATACTATAAATTTAAACATAAGTGGTTATTGGTCGGCTATGCAATTAAAAAAGCTGGATTTAGTTTAGAAGAACAAATGGGCGAGAGTGGAAGTCCTATAATTCGTGATATGATTAAAGAACAATTAGATGGTGCTGGAATAAAATTATCAAGTGATGAACATGTCATAGTTGAGATAAATCCTGACGATGAATATATTATTGATGGTAAACATAAAGCTTTAGTATTGAGGTAAAATTATGAGTGTCAACGCAAAACAAATCCAAAAAATAAACTATTTTAGTAAAGTCTCAGAAGAGCTTTGTTCTGAAGTTGCTAAAGTAGTAAAACAAAAAAAATGTTCTCCAAAAACCACTCTTCTGAAAGAAGGTGAAACTGGAGATACCATGTTACTTATTTTCCAAGGTCAAGTTGAAGTATCTAAAAATATGATGGTTAAAACTTCTAGTGGATTTACTATGTCAACTAAATCTATTATAAGATTAGAAACTACAGATCCATCACCTGCTAATAAACCGATAACTGCTCCTACAGTTTCTGTTGTAAAAGCACCTGCTTTTGGGATAGGAGAATTTTCTCTAGTTCTTGATGATGCGAAGAGGACATCGCATGTTACTGCGATGACAGATATTAATTACGGTATTATACAATTAGAGGATTTTTCGAAGATTGTAGCTAAGCATCCCTCTATAGGAGGTTCTGTTTATTTTGAGGTCGCTAAGTCAGCTGTAAATAATTTAGCTACTGCAACTCAAGATATATCTAACCTCACGCAAGCTTTTTTCTTTGCGCTAGCCAAATAATATTTAACTCATAAAAAATGTTTTTCTCCGGGTATTTATTTTACCCTCAAGCTCAATAATTTTTTCTTTTTCTGTTGGTGTTTGATCTTTCTTTGATTCTAATTTATCTAGTTCGAGTCTTAAAAATTGAACATCCCGTTCAAGTTTTTCTAGCCTTCCCTTCATTTGCTTAGATAAAATTTTCTTAAAGTCATCTATTTTATTACTGTCTGGAGTATAATAAATATTTGTATTGCCTCGATCTGTATCTTCCCAGAATGTGGGGCCGCTAAACCTTATTCTATTGTAAAGACCTTCCATAAGCTTAAGATATGTCTGGTTATCAAAAAATGCTAAATCATCTAATACATCTGATACAATTGTTTCAGCAAAATTAATATTATTAATTTTTATGAAATGTAAAGCAAGTCCAATTTGTAAAACTCGTACACCATTATTTACACTTTGATCAAGTCCTTCTTTTGAATAGTCAGGAGGGTTATCGAGCTGTAAAATTTCTTTTATTAGGTGTTCTTGAAGTTGGTTATCCCAAGTCTTTTCAGATATTAAAATAGTAATCTTTTTTAATTCAGCTGTTAGTACATCTACAATGAAATATAGGGAGGGATTTTTAGCTGCTTGTTTATAAATCTCATTGCTATAAAACTTAAAATAAAAATAACTCTGTTTTAGTAACTCTTCTTTATTATAATCAACGTAGCCTTTTAAAAGAGAGGAATAATGAAACGCTAGGTTGTATAAATTTCTAGGTTCATTATTTCGGACAGCATGTTTTATAGCAAATCTCATAAAAGTATTAAATCTTATATTAATATCAACTATCAAACTTTCTTGTTCTAGCTCTAGGGCTAAGAGCGCAATTGATGAGACTTCGCTTACGATTAGAGATGCGAGTTCATACTCCCCGTTTTCCATTTTTCGGATATAAGCATTACCCATCATTTTAAATGCTTTAACTTCGTAAAAAGTTCTTCTGTCTTCTAGGTCTTTATATTGATGTTCAACATATGTCCTGAAAGTAGGATTGTTTCTAATTGTATTGGTAGCAGAAAAAAATCGTGAGTCGTAGAAATTTTTGTTTCGCATATATGCTTTTACGGTATCACCAACTCTACGTATAATTTCAGTTTGTGCTTCTTTAAAAGAAATATATTCTAATAAATCATCAAACTGGTCAATCGTAGACATTAATTGATATTGGTAATGTTCTACAACTTCAATATCATTCATTGAAAGGTGAATTGATTTATTTTTCAATCTATTTATATCTTCAAGGTTTAATGTATATAGTTTCCTGATAACATTATCGGTTTTAGAGTAAAGAAGTATATAAAATATATAAGGAAGTGATAGCATTGATGAAATTGGAAGATAAATGTATGTATTTAGCATCACGCTGGAAAGCCTTTCCAGCGGGCCAAAATAGTACATTATCACAGTAGCATGAATGGATGATAAGATTAAAAACCAAATAAAATTAAGGCTTACCCAATCTCTTACAAATAAATCCATCAATTTAGGAGTAGATTCAGCTGCAATTGCTATTACAATGATTAAAGTACCCAGCACAGTGGCTAAAACACCACCCCAAATCTCTGGTGCAAATGTAAGATCTATTGTTTCATGCGTTTCTTTCCCCAAACCAAATAGGTTATCTAAAAGTAATACAATATTAGGGTAAAAATAATGAAACATAAAATCGCTGGAGATAACAACGAAAAAAACAAAAAAAAGTGAGGCTAATAATCTATTTTTATTTATTAGGCTCACTATTTTGCTAAAAAATATAGTCAGTTTATTATTCATCTTTGTTCCAGTACTTAAACATTTTGAGTAGAAAATACGATTAAGAAAATTGTTTTTCAATATTGAAAATTTTTATTCAATTATCATTAAGCTTAATGCTTAGAATGAATTTAGTAAAATGTCTTGAAATTAAATTCAATCGGTTTTTATTGACCTTCACACATATTAATGATAATTTAATTGCTGTTCTACTGAGTTTAGAAGTTCGTAGACTCAAGTTTGAGCATTAGTAGTAATTACGAACTATAAATATAAATTAATTCTAGTGAGGTATTTATGTCAGATTGGACGAATAGTCATGATTTAGTATACGCATTTGTTTGTGTTTCTTTTCTTGCAGATGGAGAAGTTGATGAATCTGAAAAAGAAGCAATGCGTGGTAATGTTAAAGTTATGCTTCCTGATATGGTAGATGATGAATATTACCAAGTCGAAAAAGAAGTTATTGATAAATTTATTGCATTAGGCGATGAAACTTCTCGTTTTGGTCAATACGGCTCTTCTCTTAGCGCAATCAAAGAAATGTTTTTATCTGATGATGATCGTTACAAGGTTATTAAAAATCTTGCCTATATTGCCAGAGCAGATCAATTTATTCACGAGAATGAAATGAAAATGGTTGAGCAAGCAGTTACTGATTTAGATATGGAAGATAAAGTAAGCTTAGTTAAAACTGAGTCTACTCTTTTCGTTGATTTTAAAGGCTAACCTTTAAAAAAATACAGCTTAATGCTCGGTATTTATTACTGTGCATTATTTTTTTAAGATTAATAAGATTAAATAGGGTGCGAAATAATGTCTGAAAAAAGAATTGACAATAATGATAGAAGAAATGATAGCCGAAGGGACAAGGGCCGTAGAAAGAGTGCTGTCACTGTAGAAAATGACAGGAGAGAAATTAAGGATAGAAGAGATGACGAACGTCGATCTGATGAAGAGCGACGCTCGTAAACACTTAACTTTCTTTTAGCAGTATACCCTTTCAATTCCAGACAAAAAGTTATTTAGAGAAGATAATGCTAGATCAATAGCTTCTAGTGTCTCTTCTTTTTTCAAATCAGAGTCACATACATCTCCCAATAATTGTTTGATTACTTGTCTATGAATAATATCAGCAGACTTGTGTACTTCAAAGAATTTTAGTGTTTCATCGCCTTTTTCTGCGCCATAGTATTTTATCAATCCATCAATTTTATTTTCAGCTATTTCAGGTATCATAGACTCATAACAATAAAGAGCACCGAAACCTTTATGGTACTTTTCATCTTTTGATAACTTCATAAAGTTAGTTACTAATTCTTCAGTCTCTTTGATAGCTGCTGTTTTTTTTACACTAGCTCTATCTTTACCCATACCCTCAGCAAACCGCATCCATAATTCAGGGTGGTTCTCTTCTCCACGTTCCTCATCAATAAGGTTTTCAAGAATTTCCTGTCTTATAGCAATATCATCGCAATTTGAATGAATTGATGAGAGGTATCTTGGAAAGAAAGATACATGCTTAAAATATTGAGCAGCATATTCTTGAATCACTGACCTATCGAGCTCGCCTGCATTCCAAGCTTTGTAAAATGTGTGATTGAGTAAGTGATGTTTTGCAATTTTTTCTTCAACTGTATTTAAGAACTCAGATCTGTTCATAGATGTCTCCAATGTTTTGTGATTTAATTTAACCTAGCCATATTCCAACACTTAAAAATAACCCTGTTAAGAAGTGTAATCCAATAGTTCCTGCATTAGCTGGCTGTAATAGTCTATTATTATAATGCTTGTAGAGGGTCTTTATCGTAAAAATACTATATACAGATGTAATTAGTGAAATTAGTGATAGAGTCGGGAATGTAATTGGCCTTGCCCAAGCGAGAGCAATGATACTAACAAATGCACCTATAACAAGAGCCACATAGCCTATTCTAGCTTTTTCAGGTCCAAAAACTACTACTAGATTATTTTTTCCTGTTGCTTTATCACCATCATAATCAGGGAATTGATTTACAAAAACGATTGCTGCTACCAAAAGACCTATCGGAATTCCAGCAAGTATTGCATCGTTTAAGTAAGTCATATCACCTTCGGTTTGGACTAAAAAGCTCCCAGCAACCATTAGTGGTCCAAAATTTAACCCAATCAAGAGTTCGCCCAAACCTTTTCTCGATGCAAATCGGAATGGAGGTGCAGTATAGAAAAAACCTGATAAGAATCCAATGATTCCTAGGTAAAGGATATTAACTCCAGCTTTGTATATAAGTGGTATTCCTACTAATGCACTAAGAGCAAATGTGATTACAGCAACATATAGCATGCCTTTGGGTGTAATTAGCCCCATTTGAATGCTTCTACTTCCGCCAGAAAATGGAACCATATAATTGTAGTTGGCTTCATCTGTGCCACTAATGTGGTCGTAGTAATCATTAGAGGTATTAGTACCAATGTGTAAAAAGAATCCTGCTATCATTGTCAGTATAAAATAAAACCAATCAATATCTACAAATTTACTTGCGACTGCTGCTCCTAATAAAATTGGGACTATAGTTGCTGTCAGAAAAGGTAATCTCATTATTACCATCCAACTAAATAATTTTGTTGTAAAACTTATTTTTGGACGGACATCTTCTGGCGTTTTATCAGATAGAGCTGATGTGACTCCGCAATATCCGATGTGATTTCCATCACTATCTTTCGTCGGGGTTATTTTTATTTTACACGGCATTTCGTGACCATCTTTGTGTAAAAAAACTGTATCACCTTCCCAAACGCCTTTTTCTACTGATTCAGCTAACCAATTTACAACATGCCCTAAAACTATTTGGCCAGCGCTAAAATCACTAACTCTGCCTTTACCAATTATTTCATCTTGTGTATATCCAAACATCTTTTGTGCGCCAGCACTAAATGTTTCGATTTTTCCATCGAGGTCGCATGTGATTACACTTTTTAAATTTTTACTCATAAATTGATAATTCCTTTATTATACGAAATACTGGTAATATAAATTTAGCTATCATAATTTTCTTGAAACGAAACAAATTTTAAAAAAAATAATGGGAACACCTGCAAAAAAAATAGCTTTTCATACATTGGGCTGTAAACTCAACTTTTCTGAAACATCTTCTTTATCTAGGGATTCATTAAAGTATGGTTATGAAAATGTAAACTCAAAAGAATTTGCAGATATCTATGTTTTCAACACTTGCTCCGTAACAGAAAATGCAAACAAAGAGACTAGAAAGTTAATAAGAAGGAGTAAACGAATAAACCCGAATGCTTTTATTGCTCTGATTGGGTGTTATGCTCAATTAAAGCCACAAGAATTAATAGAAATTGATGATGTAAATATGGTTTTGGGCACTGCTGAAAAATTTGAGTTATTAAATCATTTGGATAAAGTAAAGATTCCAGGCGAAGTGAAGATTGTATTGAATGAAGATATAAATGAGGTTAATTCATTCATTCCTTCGTTTTCTGGGGACAACAGGACTAGATCTTTTTTAAAAGTTCAGGATGGCTGTGATTATAGCTGTACGTTTTGTACTATACCTAAGGCTAGAGGGAAAAGTAGAAGCTCCTCAATTCACGAAACAGTAAGTCTTGCTAAAAAGATATCAAAAACAAAAACTAAAGAAATTGTTCTGACGGGAGTAAACATAGGTGATTTTGGTGTTAAAAATAATGAATCATTTCTCAAATTAATTAAAGAAATGGATTTACTAGTAGACATAGATAGAATTCGAATTTCATCCATAGAGCCAAATCTTCTTTCAAATGAAATAATTGAATTTTGTTTTAATTCAGAAAAATTTATGCCACATTTTCATATTCCACTCCAGTCAGGATCAGATAAAATTCTTAAATCTATGAGGAGAAGATATAGAACTAAAGAATTCACTAGTCGTATTGATACAATTAAAAATTTAGATAGTGATGCCTGTATTGGTGTAGATGTAATTGTCGGTTACCCATCAGAAACTGAAAAAGAATTTCTTGAAACATATGAGTTTTTAAAAAACCAGGATGTTTCTTATCTACATATTTTTACTTATTCGGAAAGAGAGAATACTAAAGCTATAGACTTTAAACCTATCGTACCTTTGAAAGAAAGATTTTACAGGTCAAAATTATTACGTGAGCTTTCAGATCAAAAAAAGTCTCAGTTTTATAAAAAATCAATTGGGACAACTAGACCTTTACTCGTTGAGAAAAGTAAAAATGGTATTCTAATTGGATATACAGACAATTATATAAAAACAAAAATTAATGGAGAAACTTCTTTAGAAAACACTATTCAAATGGTCAGTCTTTTAGATTTTAGAGAGGGCTATGTGTTTGGTGAAGTTATAGCCAGCGGTTAGTCTTCTTGAATTTCAGATAAAATTTCATCCCAAAATTTAATTCTTGATTTCATTACACTTTTACCACATTTAATGCATTCTTTCCATTTTATTTCATCATCACCACAAATTTCTTTAATCATTTTTAATGCTAATGGTGTATGCTCATTTTCGTCTAAACCAATGTGTCTATCTAGATAATAGATAAAAGATTTAAGGTTTCCACTAGAATTATTATTTAAATCATGTACTAATTCTCGAAACATATCAGGAATTATTTCTTCTCTACCAAGAGTAAAAATTGTTGCCGTTAAGTGGGGTAAACCTAATTCAATATACTTAAAAGTATCTAGAACAAAATCTTTAGCTGGTTTAGGTACATTGCAAGTCATTAAAGAGGATGACACATCTGAAGTATCAAGTTCTTTTAAAAAGTTTTCTATGCTTGCTGTATTCGCACCCGCTTCTTTCATAGCATGATAATATATTTCAAAATGGCTAAGGTGTTGTCCATAACGATCAATATCTGACTCTTCGGCGAGCACTATTTCATTTAAGAGCCTTGATAAGTTGCCATTATTTTTTGGCCGCCAAGGCACTTCTACGCACGTGAAGTCTCTTTGAAGCGATTTAAGTACTGACATAAAGTCCCAAACCGCATAAACATGATTCTGCATGAAAAGGTGCAGGTGCTTTTCTGTTTTTATAGAATGATATAAAGGGTGCATTCTTAGTGCACTTCTTTCTGATTGAGTTTCATCAAGAATATTTAGCAGATTGTTTTTTAGTAGTTTGAACATTACTTTTTATATTCATCAATAGCGGGACATGTGCAAATAAGATTTCTATCTCCATATGCATTATCTATTCTTCCAACAGGGGGCCAATACTTATGGTCTTTTTGGTGTTCTGTGGGGTATGCTGCAACCATTCTTGAATATGTATGGCTCCAAGAGTCAGAGGATATATACAGAGCTGTGTGAGGAGCATTTTTTAAAGGATTATCAGAAAGATTAGCACTCTCAATAATTTCATTTTTTATTGAAATTAATGCATCGCAAAATTGATCAAGTTCATCTTTAGATTCACTCTCTGTTGGTTCAATCATCATGGTTCCAGGAACAGGCCATGACATAGTTGGTGCGTGGTAACCATAATCCATTAAGCGCTTTGCAACATCTTCTTCGCTTATTCCAAATTCTTTTTTTATAGGCCTTATATCAATAATAAACTCATGTGCGTTATAGCCATCTTTTTCCCTAAATAATATTTTATAATATGGGCTAAGTTTTTCAGCCATATAATTAGCATTCAATATTGCAGTTTTTGTTGCCTTTATTAGTCCCTTAGTATTTAGCATAGCAATATAAGTCCAAGAGATTAGCAAAATACTGCTACTTCCAAAAGGAGCGGAAGAGACTGGATTAATAGCATTGTCATCTTTGACTTTTAAATAAGAATGAGTTGGTAAAAATTCAGAAAGGTGCTTTCTGCAAACAATTGGACCCATACCAGGACCACCACCACCATGAGGGATACAAAAAGTTTTGTGAAGATTAATATGCATTACATCGCCTCCAAACTCGCCAGGTTTACAAATGCCTATCATCGCATTTAAATTTGCACCATCAATATAAACTTGCCCACCATGATGATGAACTATTTCGCAGGCTTCTCTAATTTTACTTTCAAAGATACCATGTGTAGATGGATAGGTTAACATAATAGCGGATAAATTTTCTGAATGCAATTCTGCTTTTTCTTTGAGATTTTTTAAATCAATATTTCCATTTTGATCACATGAGATTATTTCTACTGACATTCCTGCCATTATTGCACTAGCGGGGTTTGTACCATGGGCCGATTCTGGGACTAAGCATATGTTTCGATGTCTATTATTACGATTATTGTGATAAGCTCTTATTATAAGTAGCCCTGCATACTCTCCTTGTGCTCCAGAATTAGGTTGTAGAGAGCAGTCATCAAAACCAGTCAACTTTGATAGCCAACTTTTCAAATCTTTAAATAATGTTAAATATCCTTTTACTTGCTCAATGGGTACAAAAGGATGAATATCGCTAAACTCAGGCCATGTTACGGGAACCATTTCTGTAGTGGCATTTAATTTCATGGTGCAAGACCCAAGGGGGATCATGCTCGTATTAAGTGATAAATCTTTTGTTTCTAATTTGTGAATGTACCTCAACATTTCTGTCTCTGAATGGTATCTATTAAAAACGTCATGGGCTAAATAACTAGAATTTCTTTTTAGTTGTTTAGGGAAGATATAACCAGGGTTTATATTATTGTTTGAAACACCAAATATTTTACAAATTTTAGATATGTCTTTTTTATTTGTTGTTTCATCAACGGAAATACCGACGCTTCCATCTTCATATCTTCTAAAATTGAATTTTTCATTATGAGCTAATTCTTCCCAATCGTTTTTAGGCTTAAATCGGATAGTATCAAAAAAATTAGTATGGAAAACTTTAACCCCTCCATCTTTAAGTGATGATGCTAGTTGATGACATAAATCTTTAACATTATTTGCTATAGCTTTAATATCATGAGGACCGTGGTATACAGCATACATTGATGACATAATCGCTAATAAAACTTGAGATGTACAAATATTCGAAGTTGCTTTTTCTCTGCGAATATGTTGTTCTCTAGTTTGTAAAGCCATTCGTAAGGCTCTGTTGCCATATTTATCAGTTGAAACACCTATTATTCTTCCTGGAATTTTTCTTTTAAATTTTTCTGTTGTTGAAAAGAAAGCAGCGTGAGGGCCACCAAAACCAAAAGGGACGCCAAATCGCTGTGCGTTGCCGATAGAGGCGTCAGCGCCCAGTTCACCTGGTGTTTTTAATATGCTTAGTGCTAGTAGATCACTAGCAAGGCATGTAAATATTTTATGTTTTTTTGCATCGGAAATTAAGTTTGAGTAATCAGCTATATTCCCATCAGTGGAAGGGTACTGAAGTAGCATGCCAAATATAGAGTTATCAAAAATAAACTCATTTTCATGTTTGATAATTAATTTAATACCTAGAGGTTCTGCTCTAGTTTTAACAACATCTATTGTTTGAGGATGGCAACCCTTTGAGATTAAGAATTTATTTTTTTCGTGTCCATTTGTGGCATTATAAAACATCGCCATTGCTTCAGAAGCGGCAGTTCCCTCATCAAGTAGAGATGCATTAGAAATTGGCAAACCCGTAGAACTAGAAATTAGTGTTTGAAAATTTAATAGTGCTTCCAAGCGGCCTTGGCTGATTTCTGCCTGATAAGGAGTATATTGAGTATACCAACCGGGATTTTCAAAAACATTTCTTTTAATAACGTTAGGAACAATTGTACCATAATAACCTTGACCTATAAAAGATTTAAAAACTGTGTTTTTCTGGGCATACTTTTTAAGTTTTTTTAAAACCCCATCTTCTGAATAGTTAGTATTAATTAAGTCTTCTTTAATCGGAGAATAAATATCTTTTGGAATTATTTTTTCAATCAGCTTGTCAATGCTTTCGATTTCCATTGACTCAAGCATGTCTTTAATATCAGAATCGGTTGGGCCTAAGTGCCTATTTAAAAATTTCGCTATATTTTTATTCATATGATTGTTTATTTTTAAAAATTAAACAAACAAATTTATATCAATATATGTTCAAAATTCGAAACATATAATCATGAAATTAAAATTTCAAATATCGTGTTTAATTAGATAACTTATATAGAAGATTTACCTAAAATAATCTTCCTATTGTATTTATAAAAATACTATTGTGAAAAATTAAAATTATAAACAGGAAAAAGAATGCCAATAAAAAGACTTGTTGAATTACAAGCTATTGACTCTCAACTCGAAGATTTGAACAACTTACTAGGAGATTTGCCTAAAATGGTTGATGAGTTAAATGAGAAAGAAAACAGCCTTAAAAATAAAGTTAACGAAGACAAAATAAATTTAAAAGATATTAGTCTTAACACTAGCAAGTCAGAATCGGCTAATGCAGAGATTCAAGAGAAGATAGATAAATTAACTGACCAACTATTTTTAGTTACAAATAATAAGCAATATGATGCGTTGACTAGTGAAATTGAGCATTTAAAGTCTCAAAAAGATGAACATGAAACGCTATTGATTTCATATATAGAGGATAAAGAAAATTTAGAGAAAGGTATCAAAGAGAATGAGTCTTCATTAGAAAAGTTGAAAACTGATCTGGGTACTAGACGGGAAAAATTAGACGAAGCAATATTAGAAACGGCTGATCAGAAAGCAGCTCTGGAGCATTCTCGTCAAAAAAAAGTTGTAAAAATTGATGATAATATAATGTTTACTTACAATAAAGTAATTTCAGCAAGGTCTGGCGTAGCCGTTGTACCTCTTTCGGGAGGTTCTTGTGGTGGTTGTGGAGCAGCATTACCCATACAAAAGTCATCAGAAATAAGAGCTGGAGAGTTACACAACTGTGACGGCTGTAGGCGGTTCGTGTATAGCAAAAAAATTAATTAATTGAGCTAGTTGGATGATTGCTCCATTAAAAATAATTTTTAATGGAGAGGAAAGTCCGGGCACCGCAGAACATAAAGCCTTTTAACAAAAGGAATCCGCAAGGATATGGAAAGTGCAGCAGAAAATAAACCGCCTGTCAAAAGGCAAGGGTGAAAAGGTGGTGTAAGAGACTACCAGTCTTTCTTTAAATAGATTGAGCTTGTAAACCCCTTTAGGTGCAAGGTTGAATAGTTTCAAAGATGTTGTTCGCATCATTTGATGAACGGGTAAATCGCTCCAGCTTAATGGCAACACTAAGCGCAGACAAATAATCATCTATCCCTTTTTGGGTGGACAAGACTCGGCTTATAGACTAGCTCAAAATTTAATATAATGAGATAATATTTATGGAGAAAAACAACTTACCTTTTTCTTTTTTAAACAAAGAAATTCAATTTTTTCGACAGAACTTGAAACAAGTCGGAATTATTTTTTTTCTAGTATTATTAATTTCATTTTTATTTCCGGGTGGTGAAACTTTACAATATTCCTACAAGGTTAATGATATTACAAGAGACCCAATAATAGCACCGTTCACTTTCCCCATTTTAAAAACAGCACAAGATTATGAAAAAGACAAAGAAGAAGAAAAAAAATCGGTTGCTTACATTTTTAATAGAGAACAAGAAATCGTAAATGAACAATTAATTGACTTAGATAATTTTTTCAGTTCAATAAATGACTTTAGAGCTTCAAAATGGAGATTCAATCAATCTAAGCAACTTTATTACGAAAGGAAATATCATGCTACGGCAGAGAAGGCAAGAAATGAATTTATAGCAGATAGTGCAAGTCTTTCGATGATTGCAAATGACTTTAAAAGTGAATATCCATTTACTGTTTTTAAGGACTCTTCTTGGAGCAAATATCTAACAACAAATGAAGACCCAAGAAAATTAAAAGATTGGATTTCACATAAAAATATAGTCAGTCAAATTTGTAAAAATAGATGGTCTGAAGGCGTTTATGACATATCCATTGATAGCATAATAAGTAACAAAGTAAAGATTAATCAAGGTGCTGTTCCTATTTTAACAGGGAAATTTGATTTTAACAGTTTAGAAGTTGCGTGGATAAAAGCAAAAGAAGAGTACATAAATAAGATTCCTGTAGAAGACCTTTTCTTCGATATTGGATATGATATAATCGTTGAGCACATGGTTCCCAACATATTATATAATAGACAACTAACAGTATCAAACCAAAGGCTAAGTATAAAGCAAGTTCCAAGAAGTAAAGGCGTCGTCTTAGAAAACGAATTAATTGTTGATGCAAACATACGAATAACGGAGGATGTCCTACAAAAATTAAATTCACTCTCTTTTTCAATTGACCAATTGAATGAAGATAAGCCTTTAGATAATATATGGAGTTACTTAGGCAGAATTATTCTTTTATCTATAGTTATCTCTTTGTTTTTTACATTTTTATATATGTATAGAATAGATGTTTTTTCGGATTGGAAAATGATTTTACTAATGTCTATTATAATCTTAATACAAATGCTTTTAGCCTATTTAATTGTCAATTACTTTCAATTTTCAGAATATTTAGTTCCTGTTTCTGTAGGTGCACTTACACTAACAATTTTATTTGATGCCCGAATTGGCTTTATGTCTACTGTTGCTGTATCAATTTTAGTAGGTTTAATGATGGGTCAAAATATTGATTTTGTTATAACGTCTTTGTTTATCTCAACAGTGGGAGTATATAACATCCGTGAATTGCGTAAAAGGAGTCAGCTTTTCACAACAATGTTTGCACTAATAGGGGCTAGTATTATTGTAATAATTGCTATCGGGCTTTTTAAAGAACATTCATGGTCAAAAATTATTTTTGATTTGCAAATATTAACATTAAACAGTTTTTTAGCGCCTATTGTTTCATACGGTTTAATTGGTTTAACTGAAATGGTATTTGAAGTAACCACTGATTTAACTTTAATTGAATTACTTGATTACGATAGACCTTTATTAAAGAGAGCTCAAAGAGAAACTAATGGAACCTTTAATCATAGCATTGTTGTCGGAAATTTAGCGGAGGCTTGTGCTACAGCTATTGGAGCGCACTCATTATTATGCAGAGTTGGAGCATATTATCATGATATAGGTAAGATGATTAAGCCAGATTATTTTATTGAAAATCAATATGCCTCTGACAATAAACATGATACCTTAAAACCTACAATGAGTGCAAAAATCATCAGAAGTCATGTCAACAACGGTTTACAACTTGCCAAAGAATATGGCTTACCTAAAATTGTTTCGGACTTCATTCCAATGCATCATGGAACTACAAGAGTAGAATACTTTTATCGACAAGCATTAGAATCTGTTGATGGAGATGAGTCAAAAATTGATGAAAGCCAATTTAGGTATCCCGGTCCAAAACCGAACTCTAAAGAAACGGGGATTTTAATGATATGTGAAGCTATTGAAGCGGCTGTTCGATCAATTAAAAATCCTGACATCATGAAAATTGAAAATATGATTGATAAAATAATAAAGCAAAGAGTTGATGATGGTCAACTAAGTGATTGCCCATTGACATTAAATGAATTAGATAAAATTAAAGGTACTGTAGACGGAAATACAGGTATGCTTCATGTATTAAAGGGCATATATCACATACGTATAGAATATCCTGATGATAAATGACTTTAATTATCACTTTTTTATGTAATGAAAAATATTAATGTTTTTACTGACCCTAAGTATGATGAACCAAGCAAAAAATTATGCATTTCAATAATTAAAAGTATTTTTACTCATCATAGCATATATATTTATGATATTAATATAGTATTTACTTCTGACGTTCATGTAAGTAATTTAAAAAAACAATTTTTTTCAAAAGATCAGTGGACAGATGTAATTGCATTCCCCTTAAGTACGGATTATAAAGGTTCTATTGAAGGCGAAATATATATCAGTATCCCAACAGCAAAAGAAAATGCAGATTTATTTAATCAACGGTTTGGACAAGAACTAACAAGATTAATTGTGCATGGGGCACTGCATTTATTGGGATATGAAGATGATACAATAGAAAAAAAAAAAAAGATGATTAAAAAAGAGGACTTTTTTTTAAAAGACATATTGTGGAGAAAATTATTTGAGAAATAAGAGTGGCAGCGAGATTAATGTAAAATTACAAGAACTCGTCAATATAGTTAAAACCTTAAGAAGTCCAAAAGGTTGCGAGTGGGATAAGGCCCAGACAACTAGTTCGTTGATCCCTTTTTTTATAGAAGAGGTATATGAACTAATTGAAGGAATAGATAATAAAGATAATAAAAATATTAGAGAAGAGCTTGGCGATGTATTGCTCCATATAGTTTTTCAATCTCAGATTGCATCGGAAGAAATGGATTTTAATATTAATAATGTTATTGATGACTTGAACATTAAACTTATTGATAGGCATCCTCATATATTTAAAAATTTAGAAGAGAAAACAATTTCCTCGGAGATGAAGTCTTGGGAAAAACAAAAACAAAAACAAAAAGGAAGAATTTCAAGATTAGATGGTGTCCCTGATATTTTACCATCTATTGTATCTTCTCAAAGAATTCAAGACAAAGCTTCTTCTGCTGGTTTCGATTGGGATAAAACTAGTGAAGTTTGGGAAAAACTAGATGAAGAACTAAAAGAGCTTAAAGAGGCGCAAATTCAAAACAATTTTGACAACGTAGAAGAAGAGCTTGGGGATGTTTTATTTACTATAGTTAATTTAAGCCGTTTTTTTGGTGTCTCAGCTGAAAATGCTCTTAGAAAGTCAAATAAAAAGTTTATTCAGCGTTTTCAATTATTGGAGAAAAAAATAATTAAATCAAGCAGAAATATAGAAGATCATTCGAAAAAAGAGCTAAATGATATCTGGGATGAAGTTAAAAAGAGCTGACTTCCTCACCATTAATTGTAGCAGTAATAATTCTTTCGCTAATTTTATTTCGGTGCTCGCACAAGTAAACCCCTTGCCATATTCCTAAGTTTAGATTGCCATTTTTAATTGGTATAGATAAAGAACTACCTATTATAGATGATTTTAAATGTGCGGGCATATCATCTTCGCCCTCGAGTGTATGAGTGTAATATTGATTTTCTTCAGGAACCATTTTATTAAAATGAGATTCAAAATCATCCCTAACACTTTTTTCTGTATTTTCGTTTATAGTTAAAGAGGCTGAAGTATGTTTTATAAAAAGTTGTAATATGCCAATATTAAAATTTCTTAATTCCGGGAGGGATTTGATTACGACATCCGTTATTAAGTGAAAACCTCTCGATTTTTTATAAACAGTAATCTCTCTTTGTACCCACATAATGTTTAGGGTTAAGTTTTTTTTTCTTTTTTTCTAGCGGCTGGGAACAGGATATTGTTCAAAATTAACCTATATCCAGGTGAGTTTCTATGAAGAGATAAATCTGTTGGAGGGTCTCCAACAAAATGTTGATAATCCTCCGGATCATGACCGCCATAAAAAGTATAGGTTCCCTTACCGAAGTTACCATGTAGATATTTAGCTTGGTTAGAAGCAGGGTCTTCTCCCATTATAATCACGTGATTTTTAATCATATTTTTGTTAAAACCTGTAGTTTGACCCATAAAACCCTTGATAATTGGAACATGATTTTGAGTTAGCATTGTCGGCACAGGGTCGTACTTAGCTGAAAATTCAAATAAAGAAAAATAGTCAGCTTCAGCACCTCTAGTTATTGGGTTATGACTTGGAGGGTAATCTATATCCGAAAATTCGTATATCATGGGGTCTGAATAGATTGAAAAATCTTTAAAAGCTAAAGTTTTAGAAAAATCTATTTTTTGGGAAAGACTTTTATCTACAGGAGTACCATCAAAAACACTATGCACTCCATCAATACCTTCTAATGATAATGCTATGTCATAAGAATCAGTTGCTGAACACATGGCAAATAAAAATCCTCCATTTGATATATAATTTTTAATTATTCTAGATATCGTCTTTTTTTCTTCATGGACACTAATTATTTCATATTTTTCAGCTAATGCTTCAAATCTATTTTTTTGTTCAATATACCATGGCGAATTATGATAATTACGGTAAAATTTTCCATACTGTCCTGTAAAATCTTCATGATGAAGATGTAGCCAGTCATAATTTTCTAGACCATTGTTTAAAACTTCTTCATCCCACAAAGTTTCATAATCTACCTCAGCATAAGCTAGAGCAAGGGTAACTGCATCATCCCAAGGTTGCTTATTTGGAGGCGTGTAAATAGCTATTTTAGGAGCTTTTTCTAGGATTATAATATCCATATTATTTTTTTCTATTGTTGAGTATATATCTACTATCTCATTATTTATTTCTTTGAAAGAAACGCCTCGAATTTTACATTCAGTTTTTATTGATGACTGGCTATCAATTAAAAATGCCCCTCCTTGAAAATTTAATAGCCATTCTACATTAATATTTCTTTTTAATGCATAGAATGCTATGCCATAAGATTTTAGATGGTCATTTTGAGTTTGATCCATTGGAATAAGGATTTTCTGGCAAAAAATGGTTCCTATTAAAAATAAGTATGTTATTATCCTTTTATTAAATCTTCTCATTGCTTTTAAGTCTTCTTATATGGTATCTAATTGGTTCAGAAAAAATTGAATTTGGGAAATTATTAATTACTTTCATATAGTGTGTCATTGCTACTGCATTATCACCATATATTTGTTCGAATATTTGTCCAGACATTATTTCGCCTCTATCTGAGTAAATTGTATTTTTTAAATTGATCAGTATATCTAAGGCCTCGTTATATTTGTCTAATTTTGTTAAAATAATTGCTCTTCTTAATGATAGTAGCGGGAATATTTTCTGTCCTTCATTTTGTTTAATTATGTTTTTAAGTAATTGATTTGCTTCAGAAATTTTTCTTTGCTTTAGTAATGATTCTGATTTCAAGTAGCTTATAAAGCCTTCTTTATTTTTTTCATCAACTTTGACATAATAAAAATTAATTATATCTCTTAACTCCATTAAATCATTGAAATATTTATTTGTTGGCATTATTGTTAAAAATATTTCATCAATCATAATTAAAGCGGTATCTGGTTTTCCTGAGAATAGATGCATTTCAACTAATTTATTTTTTATCTCTAATGTTTGGTGAGTATTGTAGATTGAATCTAAAAACGAGATTGAGGCAGTAAAATCACCCTTTGCTCGAAGGACATCTGCAATTCTTAGTATAGCTTGTTGCTTTAGTGTTTTTGTTAACATTTTTGATAAAGCTGAGTTATATAAAATGTAAGCTTTATCAAAATCCTCAATTACTCTATATTGTATTTCAGCTAGACGAAATTCTGCTTCTGCAGCCAATGAAGATTTTGGTATTGATGTTAATACTGAATCATAAATTAAAAGACTAGAAGTCAAGTTTTCTGAAGAAATATTAGTGGAAAGTTGAAAAGCATCTTCAAAGAAGATATTATCATTATAAAAATAGGGTATTAAATCCTTACTTTCGACTGGAAAAATTTGGTCCTCAAACGTTTTTGCTAGCCCTAACAATCCCTCACCATATTGATAATCTATTAGATTGTTTTTTAAGGTAAGCTGATAT
>Ga0114997_10000094_pt1 | contig 60627 bp, 60 predicted proteins | sample ArcticOcean_MG_C_2_FD_87045 | JGI IMG/M metagenome (GOLD analysis project Ga0114997, IMG submission 87045) | Marine microbial communities from western Arctic Ocean - ArcticOcean_MG_CB4_136 | ecosystem: Environmental > Aquatic > Marine > Oceanic | place: Arctic Ocean: Canada Basin | collected... | reverse complement strand
GTTAATGATGGTCAAAACCATCCTCTTGACCAAAAAAAATAATTAATCCAATGCAATTAGTTAATGAGTGTTGTGAAAAAGTTAAAAAAGATTATTTAAAATTTTTAAAAAAGGAAAGAATTTTAAATAAATCTAATAGTAATAAGATGAGTGATTTAAAAAATTTTTATGCACCTATGTCTTTTTGGATTAATAACAAATATGAAAAAAAAAGAAAAACTTTGTTCCTCGGTTTATCTGCTGGTCAAGGTTCTGGAAAAACAACTGTTGCAGCTATTTTAAAAATTATTTTAAAAATTTTTTTTAAAAGAAATGTTTGTGTTATATCAATTGATGATTTTTACAAAACATTGAATGATAGAAAAAAAATGGCAGAAAAAAAACACCCTTTATTTAAAACAAGAGGCGTTCCTGGAACACATGATATAAATTTAATTAAAAATTTTTTTATCTCAATTAAAAGAAAAAAATTTAAAAAAATAAAATTACCAAGGTTTAATAAATCAATAGATGATCGTGTTAAAAAAAACCATTGGCATCAAGTAACCAAAAAACCAGATATAGTTTTGTTAGAAGGATGGTGTGTGGGAGCTAAAGCGGAGTCCGAGTCTTCTCTAAACAAAGCAATAAACACATTAGAAAGATATGAAGATCAACAACTTGTATGGAGAAAATTTGTAAACAAAAAACTTAAAAAAGAATATAAAAAAGTATTCTCAATGATTGATTATTATATTTTTATGAAAGTACCAAGTTTCAAAATGGTTTTTGAATGGAGAATGTTGCAAGAAAAAAAGTTGAAAAAAAAGTTTTATTATAAAAAAAAAATAATGTCTTATAATGCCATCAAACGTTTTATAATGTTTTATCAAAGAATAACTTTGCAAATGGTTAAAGAATTAAGTAAATCTGCATCTATAGTTATGTTGATAAAAAAAAATCATGAAATAAGAAAAGTTTTATATAGATAAAATGAAACAATTTTTTAAAATTATAATAATTGGAATATTTGTAATTGGATTTAACGAGTCAAAAGCTGATACACTTTTACAATCTTTAAAATCTGCATATTTAAAAAACTCTAAACTGAATGCAGAGCGTGCTAGTATGCGCGCATCAAAAGAAGAAAAAAGAGCAGCCATAAGTGAGTTCTTGCCAAGTGTTACAATTTCAGGTTACGTTAGCGAACAAGACAATACAAGCCCAGGAGCAGATACAAATTTTAGACCATCCGAACAATCATTAACCGTTGAACAGAAAGTGTTCCAAGGTTTTGAAGGTGTTGCGAATTTAAAAATAAAAAAACATGGATATACTCTATCGAAGTATAAACTTAAAAAAATAGAACAAGAAACTTTACTAAATGCTGCGAAAGCTCATGCAAATTTGTTATTAGGTCAAAAAAAAGTAAATATTAATTTAACCAACCTTGATTTGTTAGAAAGACAGGTAGAAACTGATCAAAATAGTCTAGAAAAAGGACAAATTAATTTAAGCGATCTAGCACAATCAGAAGCATCTTTTGCTGGCTCTAGAGCGGCATTAATTACTGCTCAAAGTGATTTATTAGCAAGTAAGTCTAATTTTGAAAAAGTTATTGGGAAAAAACCACCTGAAAATGTTAAAGATGTAGAAAAAATTAATCTAAATTTACCTGAGAGTTTAGCAGCGGCCTATAGAATATCTAATTCCGAAAACCCAATTTTACAAATAGCGCTATTAGAGTATAAGCAGTCTAAATTAGATGTTGTTGTTGCTGGTTCAAGCTTGTCACCTTCAGCAACATTATCTTATAAGATTGCTGAACAAGATGAGATTAGTGCAACTATAAAAGATAGAACACAACAAACAGTTACAGCAACAGCCACATGGCCTTTATTTTCTGGAGGTAGTAATTTTTTTAATTTAAGAAAAGCTCAAGAACTTAGAAATCAAAAAGAACTTTTATATGAAGATAGTAAAAAAACTAATGAAACAGACGTATCTAAAGCGTGGTCAAAGTATCAATCTTCCCAAAGTGTATTACAATCAATTAAATCGCAAGTAAAAGCTGCTGAAATTGCTAACGAAGGAATAACTTTAGAATATGAATCTGGAAGCAGAAGAACAACTTTAGAGGTTATTCAATCTCAAACAATATTATTAAATTCCAGATTAAATCTGGCGAAATCAGAGAGAGATTTTCTTATATCTAAATTTAGTCTTTTATCTTCGATAGGTAGACTTACTGCTAAACAGCTAAATTTGGATTAATATTTTTATACACTTGTTAAAAAGTATTGATTTAAAAGGTCTTAATTTAATTCTTGATAAAAAGAACAAAATGTGTACATTTATACACATGATTCGTTAACTAAATTTTTTAAACAAAAGAGGTAATAATGACAAAAAATAACTTAAAAATAGTAAAAACAGGAAAAAACCAAGAAACAGAAAATAAAGAAAAAAATAAAGCTTTAGAAGCATCAATTAGTCAAATAAATGAAAATTTTGGAAAAGGTTCGGTAATGAAGCTTGGACAAAAAGCAGCTATGAATATAGAGGCTATATCAACTGGATCATTAAGTTTAGATTTAGCGCTGGGAATTGGAGGACTTCCAAAAGGAAGAGTTGTAGAAATTTACGGTCCAGAATCTTCTGGAAAAACTACCTTGGCATTACAAGTAGTTGCTGAAGCGCAAAAAAAAGGAGGAATTTGTGCATTTGTTGATGCAGAACATGCTTTGGATCCAGTTTATGCCAAAAAATTAGGTGTAAAAACTGAAGAACTTTTAATATCGCAACCAGACACTGGAGAACAAGCTTTAGAGATTGCAGACACTCTTATTAAATCAGGATCTATTTCAGTTATAGTAGTTGATTCTGTTGCTGCCTTAACACCCAGAGCAGAGTTAGAAGGGGAAATGGGGGATCATCATGTTGGTTTACAATCAAGATTAATGAGCCAAGCTCTTAGAAAATTAACTGGTTCAATCGCTAACACCAACACTATGATGATATTTATTAACCAAATTAGAATGAAAATTGGTGTTATGTTCGGTAACCCTGAAACAACATCAGGTGGAAATGCTCTAAAATTTTATTCTTCAGTTAGATTAGATATAAGAAGAATAGGCGCTATTAAAGACAAAGAACAAATCGTTGGTAATTCCACAAGAGTAAAAGTGGTTAAAAACAAAGTTTCACCACCATTCAAGGTAGTTGAATTTGATTTAATGTACGGAAAAGGTATCAGTAAGGTGGGTGAGCTAATAGATTTAGGTGCAAAAGCCAATGTAGTTGAAAAAGCAGGTGCATGGTACGCATATAAAGGCGAAAAAATAGGCCAAGGTCGAGAAAATGCCAAAATTTATTTAGAACAAAACCCTAAAGTTTCTGCCGAGATAGAGTTAGCAATAAGAACCAAGGCTGGTTTAATTGCTAATAAAGTTGAAGGCAACCCTGAAGTTGAAAAAAGTAAGCCAGTAGCTGAAAAACCAGTGGCTGAAAAACCAGAAATAGACAAAAAATAATACAATCTTCGCTCTCTTAGAAAGGTGCTTTAATTAGCACCTTTCTACACATCTAGACATAATACTAAAAAACTGTATTTATTAGTTAGATGTCTAAAAAAACACTAAAAAGTATAAGAAGCTCTTTTTTAAATTATTTTACAAAAAACAGCCATCAAATAGTTGAGTCTAGTAATCTAGTTCCAAAAAATGATCCTACACTAATGTTCACTAATTCTGGAATGGTTCAGTTTAAAAATGTTTTTACTGGTTTAGAAAAAAAAAGTTATAAAAGAGCCACGACATCTCAAAAATGTGTAAGAGCTGGAGGAAAGCATAATGATTTGGAAAATGTTGGTTACACACCAAGACACCACACGTTTTTTGAAATGCTAGGTAATTTTTCTTTTGGAGATTATTTTAAAGAAAAAGCAATATTTTTAGCGTGGCAATTGTTAACAAAAGAATTTCAACTACCAAAAGAAAAGTTATGTGTAACAGTTTATTCTGAAGATGATGAGTCTTTTAATTTATGGAAAAAAATAGCTGGCTTAAGTGAAAACAAAATTATTAGAATATCAACAGCAGATAATTTCTGGTCAATGGGAGATGTGGGTCCTTGCGGACCTTGTTCTGAAATTTTTTATGATCATGGGGAAAAATTAAAGGGTGGCCCTCCAGGAAGTGTAGATCAAGATGGCGATAGATTTATAGAAATATGGAATCTTGTATTTATGCAGTATGAGCAGATATCAAAAAATAAAAGAATTAATTTACCAAAACCATCAGTTGATACAGGAATGGGCCTCGAGAGGATGAGTGCAGTGCTACAAGGTACACATGATAATTATAACATCGATCATTTCAAAAGTATCATAAATGCTTCCTCAGAGATTACCAAGAGTTTAATTAACGAAAAAACAATTGCTAGCCACAGAGTTATTGCTGACCACTTAAGAGCTAGTAGTTTTTTAATCGCAGAAGGTATTCTGCCTTCCAATGAAGGACGAGGTTATGTTCTCCGAAGAATAATGAGAAGAGGTATGAGACACGCACATACATTAGGAAGTAAAGAACCAGTTTTTTATAAATTATTTGATGTTCTCTTGAATGAAATGTCTCAAAGTTATCCTGAACTTAATACCGGAAAAGATCTAATAGTTGAAACTTTAAAAAATGAAGAAGAAAAATTTTCTTTATTATTAGATCGTGGGATTAAAATTTTAGATGAAAATATTGTTAAAGTTAAAAATAATATTTTACCTGGCTCAGTGGCTTTTAAGCTATATGACACATATGGTTTTCCCGTAGATTTAACTGCAGATATTTTAAGAGCTAAAAATATAAAAGTAGATAATTTAGCTTTTAGTAAAGAAATGGAGACTAGCAAAAGATTGGCCAGAGCTAACTGGAAAGGTTCTGGAGATAAATCAGTTGAAGAAAAATGGTTTAAAATTAGAGAAGAAATAAATCCTACAGAATTTTTAGGATATGAATTTGATAAAGCTGAAGGTGTAGTTCTTAAAATATCGAAAGGTAAAAATTTTGTAGATATTGCAAAAGTGGGAGATGAAATTGAAATTGTGACTAACCAAACACCATTTTATGCAGAATCAGGCGGGCAAGTCGGTGACCAAGGGGAAATTTATTCAAATGACTGCAGAGTATCTGTTAAAGATACACAAAAAAAAATGGGAGATATATATGTTCATTTGGGAAAAGTTGAAAAAGGATCTTTAAAAATTAACCAAAATGTAAATCTCGAAATTAATTCTGTTAGAAGAAATAATACAAGAGCATATCATTCAGCTACACATTTGCTACATGAGTCCTTAAGAAGGACTCTTGGAAAGCATGTTAGTCAAAAAGGCTCTTTAGTTAGCTCGAAAAAACTGAGATTTGATTTTAGCCATAATAAACCTATCGAAAAAAATGAAATTGAACAAATCGAAAAATATGTAAATGACGCAATTAATACTTTTATAGATGTAAAAACTAGAACCATGACTCCAAAGGAAGCCGTAGATAAAGGTGCTTTAGCTATGTTTGGGGAAAAATATGGTGACGAGGTTAGAGTTTTGTCTATCGGTAAAGAAAATGGAAATTATTTTTCTACTGAGCTTTGTGGAGGTACACATGTTAAAAATACCAGAGATATTGGAAAGTTTAAAATAATAAATCAATCCTCAATCGCTGCTGGTGTAAGAAGAATAGAAGCACTAAGAGAAAAACAATTGGAAGATTATGAAAAATCTTTAAGTAAAGACAAGTTCGAAAAAGAAAAAAAACTTAAAAACCAAATTGAATTAATAAAAAAAGAATTATTAAAACATAAAATTGAACCCGACTATCAAGATGAATTAGATTTATCTGTAAATATAAAAAAATTAAACAAACAATATGAAAAAATCATAATGCAAAACATTATTAATGATAAAGGAAAAAATGTTATCAATGATAAAAAAATAGGATCCTTTATTTTAAGAAAACAAGTTCTTACTGATTTTCCACCAAAAGAACTTAGAGGTATAGTTGATCAAAGTAAAAAAGATATTAAGAAAGGTATTGTAGTTGGATTTTCAACTTTTGAAGGAAAAGTTGGTGTTGCTGTTGGGGTAACAAATGAATTAACTAAAAAATATGATGCAGTAGAACTTGTAAAAATTGCCTCTCATGTTCTTGGTGGTAAAGGTGGAGGTGGAAGAAAAGATTTTGCGCAAGCTGGTGGTAACGAAAGTAATAAAATAAATGAAGCTTTTCAAGCTTTAAGTAAAAAAATTAATTAAGATTTTTTTTTAGATTAATGTCTATTTTTTCTAAAAATTGATTAGTTGTTAGATATTTTTGATTTTTGCTAATAAGTATAGATAAATCTTTTGTCATAGATCCACTTTCTACTGTTTGAATGCAAACTTTTTCTAAAGTCTTTACAAATCCTTTTAAATTTTCATTACCATCTAACTTTCCTCGATGATACAAACCTCTAGCCCAAGCAAAAATTGAAGCTATTGGATTTGTTGAAGTTTCTTTCCCTTGTTTATGTAATCTATAATGTCTTGTCACTGTTCCGTGTGCCGCTTCAGATTCAATAGTTTTCCCATCAGGAGATAATAGAACACTTGTCATAAGTCCTAGTGAACCAAATCCTTGTGCTACAGTATCAGACTGGACATCCCCATCATAGTTTTTACAAGCCCATATATAATTCCCATTCCATTTCATTGCGCAAGCAACCATGTCATCTATTAATCTATGTTCATATGTAATTTCTCTTTTTTTAAATTTTTCCGCAAATTCTTCTTCGAAAATTTCTTGAAATAAATCTTTAAATCTTCCATCATAATTTTTTAAAATTGTATTTTTAGTAGAAAGATAAACTGGCCATTTTCTATTAAGACCATAATTCATACAAGCTCTGGCAAAATCTTTTATTGATTGATCTAAATTATACATAGATAAAGCGACACCTGGTCCAGGAAAATTAAATACTTCAAATTCTTTTTTTTCTTTACCATCTTCAGAAGTCCATTTCATTTCTAATTTGCCTTTACCTGGAACTTTAAAATCTGTTGCTCTATATTGGTCACCAAAGGCATGCCTTCCTATAACTATTGGGTTGGTCCAACTTGGAACCAACTTTGGGATATTCTTACATAAAATTGGTTCACGAAAAACAGTCCCACCTAAGATATTTCTTATGGTTCCGTTTGGGGATTTCCACATTTTTTTTAGTTTAAATTCCTTTACTCTATTTTCGTCAGGTGTAATTGTTGCACACTTAATTCCTACGCCAACTTCTCTAATTGCTTTTGCAGAATCGATTGTTATTTGGTCATTTGTGCTATCTCGTTTTTCAATTCCCAGATCAAAATATTTAATGTCAATCTCAAGATAAGGTAGAATTAATTTTTCTTTGATGAAATTCCATATAATTCTGGTCATTTCATCTCCATCTAGCTCTACAATAGGGTTTTTTACACTAATTTTTGGCATTATATTTAAATTATAACAATTGAATTTAATTACTTAATATACATATTAACTAAAATTACAAATAATATAAACATGATAGATATTTTATTTCCAAAACTCCATAAAGAAGGTTACCGATTTGTTGCTATTGCTTCTGCAATAACTTTTATTCTTTTGTTAATATCATCTTTTATATGGCTTATAAGTTTAATAATAACAATATGGATATTTTTCTTTTTTAGAAATCCCAAAAGACATCCAATTAACGATGAAAATTATTTAGTAAGTCCAGCGGATGGTGTTATTTCGCAAATTGTTGAAGTTAGTGGACCTAAGGAGCTTGGTTTAGAAAATAAAAATTATACAAGAGTGAGTATTTTCATGAATGTATTTAATTGCCATGTAAATAGATTCCCATCATCAGGTTCAGTTGAACAAATATTCTACAAACCAGGAAAATATATAAATGCATCCTTAGATAAAGCCAGTGAAGAAAATGAAAGAAATTATATTAAATATAAGAATGTTCATGGAGATGAACTTGTAATTGTTCAAATAGCTGGATTGATAGCTAGAAGAATAGTTTGTGAAGTAAATGAAACTCAAGAAGCAAAACAAGGAGATACATTTGGAATAATAAGATTTGGAAGTAGAGTTGATTTGTATTTTAATAATTACAATATATTAGTAAAAAAAAATCAAACTACTATTGCGGGTGAAACTCTAATAGCAAAAAAAATTTAGCTTATGGAAGAAAACAAAAAGGAATTTAAAATAGTTTCTAAACGAACTCCTAGATCCTTGTTGCCTAATACATTAACTATATTTGGAGTATGCTTAGGATTAAGCTCAATAAAATTTGCAATAGATTCTAATTACGCAATGTCAGTAATCGCAATAACTTTTGCTGCTATTTTAGATACTTTAGATGGAAGAGTGGCTCGATTAATAAAAGGAACATCGAAAGTTGGAAAAGAATTAGATTCATTAACAGATGTAATTAGTTTTGGAGTAGCACCAGGGTTTATTATGTATTTTTGGATCATAAATGAGATTGGGAAACTAGGATGGATGTTAGTATTGATATACTCAGTATGTTGTGCACTTCGTTTAGCAAGGTTTAACTTAACAACAATAAATGAAATAGAGACATGGAAGATAAATTTTTTTGAAGGAATACCTTCACCAGCAGCTGCAGGGTTGATTTTATTGCCACTTATTTTAAGCCTCAGCAAAATTACTGAAGTAGCAAACCCAGCAACAATAAGCTCAATAAACATTTTATTAGTATCAATATTAATGGTGAGCAAGATTCCGACATATTCAATGAAAAGAATTTTAATACCAAGGCATTTAACAATATTCTTACTTCTTGGTTTTGGAATATATTTAAGCTTAATTATATTTTATACATTTCAAACATTATTTTTGACTGGTGTAATTTATATTCTGCTAATACCAATAAGTTTTTTTCATCACAGACACCTAAAAAAGAAATTTTCGTATTTAGTTGATGATGAAGATGAAACTGAAGATGTTTTGTAAAATATTTTATTTTTTAACCTTAAAAACATAACTAATTGAAAAGTAAAAAGTTAAATAACTGGATAGCTAAGAAAAATAAAGATCAATATATTCAAAAATCAAAGAGAGAAGGATACAGAGCAAGATCTGCTTACAAATTGCTTGAAATAAACGAAAAATTTAATTTTTTAACAAAAGGAATATTTTTTTTAGATCTAGGATCTAGTCCAGGGGGGTGGTCACAAGTCGCATCTAGGAAAATTATTAATGGGAAATTACTTGGTGTTGATCTTATAGAGATGGATAAAATTAATAATGTAAGTTTCATAAAAGGAGATTTTAATGAACCAGAAATTTATCAAAAGATTATCAAATATTTTAATAAAAAGGTTAACGTAATAGCTTCTGATATGGCAGCAAATACATCGGGTAATAAAAGCTTAGATTCATTTAGAACGGGGGAATTATGCATAAATGCAATGAAACTATCTTTGGAAATTCTTGATAATGATGGTGTGTTTGTTTCAAAAGTGTTTATGGGTTCAATTTATAAAGAGATTAATGAAAAAGCAAAAAAATCATTTAAAAAAGTTGTTACATTTAAACCATTATCCAGCAAAAAGGAATCTAAAGAAATTTATATTTATTGCAAAGGAATTTCAAATCCCTTTTAACTATTCTAAATTATGATACATAACTAAAGAGAAAATAAAATTTATAACTAAATTATGAAAAAATATTCTTTGCTTACAAAAGTCATGATACTATATTTAAGTATTATCTTTTCTGCATTAGCTGAAAAAACAAGTTTTTTTGAACAGGGAGAATTGCTCTTTTCAAAAAAAAAATTCAATGAATCAAAAGTTTTTTTTGAGAAAGATATAGTTTTCAACCCTAAAAGTGAAATCTCTTATCTTTATTTAGCAAAAATTTTTAAAGAGAAAAATGATTTAGAGAGTCAAGAAACAAATTTAAATAGTGTACTTTTATTAAATCCAAAAAATGAAGATGCCGTTTATATGCTTATTCTTATTAAAATTGAACAATCAGATTATTTTGAAACAGAAAAATTAATTAAAAAATTTAATTTAGTTTGCAAATCTTTTTGTAATAAAAAAGATGAATTAAATAAAAAGTTTAATAAACTAATTCCAGAAAATGCTAAATAATAAAATTAAAAAAATCTTAAAAAAAAAGGGGAAAAAACCTATTACTTGCTTAACGGCTTACTCTAAGCCAATTGCAGAAATTCTTGACAGGCATTGTGACATGATTTTAGTTGGAGATTCTGTCAGCATGGCTCTATATGGAATGAAAACAACACGAGAAATAAATTTAGATACTATGATTTTACATGGAAAAGCAGTGAAGAAATTTACAAAAAAAAGTTTAGTTGTATTTGACATGCCATACAAAACTTATTTAAACAAAACTGAGGCATATAAAAATGCGAAAAAAGTTATAAAAACTACTAATTGTGATGCCGTCAAATTAGAAGGTGGGATAAAAATAATAGATATTGTTAAACATCTTGTAAAAAAGGGAATTCCAGTTATGGGACATATAGGATTGCTACCTCAGTATACTGATACTTATAAAGTTAAAGGAAAAAAATTAAGTGAAAAAAAAAATATTATTGGTGATGCCATCGCACTTAATAAGGCGGGTGCTTTTGCAATTGTCATTGAGTGCGTTGTGGAAAGCTTAGCGAAAAAAATTACTAACTCTATATCTATACCTACCATTGGCATCGGGGCATCAAAATACTGCGACGGACAAGTTCTTGTTACTGATGACATGATTGGTCTAAGTAATTTTTTACCTAAATTTGTTAAAAAATATTCTAATTCCAGGTTATATGTAGAAAATGCTGTTAAAAATTATTGTGCAGATGTAAAAAGAAGAAGATTTCCATTTTCCAAAAATGTCTATAAATTATAAAAAATATTAAAATGAATGAAAATGCCACTAAACCTCAAGCTTCTTTACCAATACTAGAAAGATCAATAAAATTTTATAGAAAAAATAAAAATCTAATTTTTTTAGCTTTAACTTTCATTATTATAATAATTTCTTCTTTTATTTATTATTCAAATTATAAAGAAAGTGAAAAAATTAAAATAGCAGATAATTATATTCATGCTAAAATTCTTCTATCTAACGGTGAAACTGATGAAGGAAAAAAAATATTAAAAGAAATTATTTATTTAAATGACAGCACTTATTCTTCAATAGCATTATTTCTTATTCTAAATGAAGGTATAGAAACAGATAATAAGGAAATAGATAATTTATTTGAACATTTATTGAAAAATAATAATTTTGAGTCTGAAGTAAAAAATTTAATTATTTTTAAAAAAGCTTTATTCCAGTCTAACGAGTTAAGTGAGTTGGAGTTATTGGAAATGTTAAAACCAATTATTACAAAAAATACCCTTTGGAAACCTCACGCACTACTTTTATTAGGTAATCATTTTGTTCATAAAAAAGAGTATTTAAAAGCTAAAGAGTTTTTTATGGAAATTTTATCTCTTAAAAATTTGAACAAAGATTTCTACGATCAAGCTAATTTACAGTTGTCTAGTATTGCCAATGATTAAAACTACTAAATATTTTTTTTTTTTTTTAATTTTAAATATATTATCAGCCTGTTCATTTGATCAACAGACTGGAATTTGGTCAGGTGGTAAAAAAGAAGAAAAAAGAATTGAGTTGTTAGAACAAGAACAGAATCGCATCACAAAAGTTGTTAAGCTTTATTCAACTGATGATGTTTTTCAAAAAGAAATTAAACCAATCAAAAATTCAATTTTAACAGTTCCAAAAAAAAATTCATCTTGGACCACGTCTGGACTTAACGCAAAAAATTCTTCAGGAAATATATATTTTGAAGGAATTAATAAAAACTTTTTAAAGAAAAAAGTTGGTAAAAATAAATTTTCTTCATATCATAGAGCATCTTCAATATTATCTTTTGAAAATAATATTTTTATTTCTGATGACAGAGGAACAATTTTTAATATTAATAAATCTGGCAAAATTAATTGGAAAAAAAATATTTACAAAAAACTATATAAAAAACTACATAAAAATTTATCATTATCAATATACAAAAATAAGATATTTGTTTCAGATAATATAGGCTTTGTTTATGCCATTAACCTAATAGATGGAGAGTTAATATGGATTAAAAATTATAGTGTTCCCAATAGATCAAATATAAAAATATTTAATGATAAAATATTTATTATTAACCAGGATAATAGAATACTTTGTGTAGACATTTTAAACGGATCTTTATTATGGAATGTAAGATCTGTAGGATCTTTTATAAAATCTCAAAAACCTTTATCTGTTGCTATTTCAAAAAAAGGAAATGTCATTGCCCTTTTGTCTTCTGGTGATTTAGTGAAAATCACATCTAATACTGGTAATTTGATTTGGTCTTTAAATTTATCTGGATCAATGTTTGCTCACGATACTGATTTTTTTATTGCTTCAGATGTACTTATAGATGAAGATAGTGTTATTGTATCTACAAAATCTTCAATATTTTCTTTTGATATTAATAATGGCTATTTAAACTGGAAAGAAAATATCAATTCTACTAATACCCCAATTATCGATGGCAAATTACTATTTACTATTACTGATAATGGATACTTAATAAATATTAATAAAATTGACGGAAAAATTATTTGGTCAACTAATATTTTAAAGATTTTAAAAAAGAATAAACAAAATACTACAATTACTGGTTTTGTAATGGGATCTGGAATAATTTACGCCACAACCTCCAATGGTTATATAATTGTAAGTTCTGCAAAGTCTGGGGTTGTTAACAAAGCTCTTAAAATAGGGGATACGATCAATTCTGCGCCTATTATTAGCGATGGATCATTGTATGTTTTAACTTCCAACTCTAAAATATTTGGATTTAAATAAATTATTTTAAGATTTTGAAGACAAGAATGTTAATTGATCGCCAGAAAAATCTTTATCATTTGCATCAATCGGTTTAACGGGATAATCACCAGTGAAACAGTGGTCAGTGAATTGAGGGTAAGATTTATTTCTTTCCTTAAACCCCATTGATTTATATAAACCTTCGATAGATAAAAATTTTAAAGTTGTTGCGTTTATATGTTTTCTCATTTCATCTAAAGTAAACTTTGACGCCAACAATTCATCTTTATTAGGTGTATCAACTCCGTAATAATCTGGGTACTTAATTGGAGGAGATGCAATTCTTAAATGAACCTCTTTAGCTCCAGCATCATAAAGCATTTTAATAATTTTTATTGAGGTAGTTCCTCTAACTAAAGAGTCGTCGATTAAAATTATTGATTTGTTTTTGACAAGTGTTTTATTAATATTATGTTTTAGTTTAACGCCTAAACTTCTTATTTTCTGAGTAGGTTCAATGAAAGTTCTACCCACATAGTGATTTCTAATAATACCCAATTCAACATTTTTTTTTATTTGTTCAGCGTAGCCAATTGCAGCTGGGACACCAGAATCAGGGACAGGAATAACTAAATCTGCAATTATATTAGATTCCTTTGCGAGCTCTGAACCAAGCTTTTTCCTATACTCATAAACACTTGTATTTTTTATAATACTGTCAGGTCTAGAAAAATATATATATTCGAAAATACATGGTCTTTCTTTAATTTTTGGAAATGGTTTTATGCTTTCTATTCCATGGTCGTTTATTATAACCATTTCACCATTTTCCACTTCTCTTACAAACTTTGCGTCAATAATATCTAAAGCACAAGTTTCCGAAGCCAAAACATAAGATTTATTTATTTTGCCAATCACTAATGGTCGAATACCAAACGGATCGCGTACTCCTATTAATTGTTTATTTGTTAAAATTGCTAAAGCATAACCACCTTGAATTTTAAACAAAGTATCAATTATTTTATCAATAATTTTTGATCTTTTTGATTTTGCAATTAATTGAACTATAGTTTCCGTGTCTGAAGTTGTTTGAAATATTGAGCCATTTTTTACCAACTCTTTTCTAAGGTGCAGGGCATTACTTAAATTTCCATTATGTGAAATGCTAATACCTCCCTCATAAAGGTCAGCAAAAAAAGGTTGAACATTTTTAATCAAATTATTTCCAGATGTGGAGTATCTATTGTGACCAATAGCATAATTACCTGTCAACCTATCTAAAACTTTTCCTTTAGTAAAATTATCTCCCACTAAACCTAATCGTCTTTCAGCGTGAAATTTTTTTCCATCAAATGAGATTATTCCACAACCTTCTTGCCCTCTGTGTTGTAATGCGTGGAGACCTAAAGCTGTTAATGAAGCTGCATCTTTGTTATTAAAAATACCAAAAACTCCACACTCTTCATTTAGTCTATCCATTTATATTTTTTCTATTTTTTCTTCTGTTTTTTTATAATAATCTTTACTATCTGGAAACTCTTCAATTAAGAAAGTGCTACCATTATATACTGCTTGAAATGAAAAAGTTCCTTCTGTTTTAATTGACCATTCTTGATATGGGTAAAACCAATTTAGTAAAGAAAAAATACACACACATATTACGTACCCTTTAAAAAAACCAAAAATTAACCCAAAACTTTTATCAACAGATCCTAATCCAGACCATGTAACAGCTTTTCTAATAGCTTTACTGATATTAATTATTATAAATAGAGCAACTATAAATATAAAAATTCCCAAACCTATATCTGCAACAAATTCTGATTCAATATATTCTTGAACCCAAGGATTTAACTTAGGAACTAAGATTATTGTAATAATTAAAGAAATTAACCATTTAGAAAAAGATAGCAGACTTATTGTAAAACCTTTTGCTGCACACTGTGCCATTGAATAAATTATTATTAAAACAACAACAAGATCAAATAAAGCAATATTGTTTTGAATAAAATCTATCACACTAATCACGTCCAAATGGTTTAACGATTAAAATTAGTTTTGGCAGAAGCGTTAAAACTGAAAGCATTGCTAAAAGCATTGCTATTCCAGTAAAAACTCCAAAATAAATTGTTGGTATAAAATTTGATAAGACAAGTATTGAAAAACCAAAAACTATAGTTATTGACGTATTTAAAATTGCCACACCCACTGTATTATGGCATTTTTCAAGAGTTAAATTATAATTTTTAATTTTTTCGAATTCTTCTTTAAATCTGTAAATGTAGTGAATGCTGTTATCTACGGCTATACCTATTGTAATCGCAGCAATAGTAATAGTCATCATATCCAGAGGAATACCCAATAAACCAATTATACCAAGAATTAAAAATGCTGCCATAAAGTTTGGAACCACTCCTATCAAAGACAGCGTTACATTCCTAAATAAAATTAAAAACATTAAAGTTATACCAGCCATAACAACTCCTAAAGTCAGTATTTGAGACTTAAATAAACTTTGTAAAAGATTATTAAAAAGAATTAAAACACCAGCAAGTTTAAATTCATCTTTTTTTAATCCAATTTTATTTTCTAAGTCATAATTAATTTTGTTTATTAGATCATTTCTTCTTAAATCTTTTTTTGAGTCTAAAATGCGAAGGCTTATTCTAGCTTCATTATTTTTTATAGAAATATAAGGGTCAATTACTGTATTTTTTATAGAGTCAGGTATTTTAGTATATAAAACACCCATCTCTAATCCTCCCAATTCTTTTCCGCTATTTAAATCTTCAGCAACTCTAACCACAGAAGCAAATGATATAACTTTTCCAACACCCTCTAAATTATCCAAATAATCATGTACTTTAGTAATTATATTTATTTTATTTCGTGTAAACCAATACTTAGAATCATCTTGGTCTTCATCTTCCCAGTTTTCAAACTCATCATCTTCACTCTCAACTTTTTCTACTGTAGGAAATTTAATTATTACACTGAGAGGAGTTGTTCCACCAAGTTTATCATCTATTAATTTCATCCCTTTATAAATTTCAGTTTCTTTATCAAAATAATTTATAAAACTGTTTTCTACTTCTAATTTTAATATGCCCACAATACTGATAATTATAACCAGAAATGCTGAGGTAAAAATAGTTTTTGTATTTTTTTGCGCAACTTTACTTAAGAAAGATGTAATTTTTGATTTTTCTTCACTCTTAAATTTTGAAACATTTTTACTCAACAAACTTAAAACTGCAGGTAACAAAGTAAAAGTTATAGTTAAAGAAACTAAAAGACCAAGTGTCATCATCCAGCCGAAATCAATAATAGGTTTAATTCCACTAAATATAAGAGATAAGAAGGCACAAATAGTGGTGAGTACCGTATAAAGTATCGGCCAAAACATTTTACCAGAAGTCCATAGTATTGCTTCACTATTTGAAATATTTGGGTTTTCTTTTTTAAATTGTAAATACCTAACACTAATATGAATGTTCATCGCCATAGTTAAAATAAGCATCAAAGCTATAAAATTTGAAGATATGACTGTAACTTTCCACCCCAACAAGCCAAGTAAACCGACCATTGTAAAAACTGAAAAAAAACAACTTAACAAAGGTATAAATACCCACAAGAAACTTCTAAAAATGAACCATAAAGTGAAAATTATAAAAAGAAAAACACCAGCACCAAAGACTATTATATCATTTTTAACATAAGTCATCATATCATCAGCTATCATTGGTATACCTCCCAAGTGGATTTTGGCTGTATCTTTATATTTTTCTATAACATTTCTAATCTCATTAATGTTCTGATGATTTTTTTGGTTGTATAATTTTTTATAATCATCATATTTTTTTAAAAATTTTTTGTACTTTTTATTTTCTTCTAAACTCAATTTTTGATTATCAATTTTATTTAAGTAATCATTTTTTATTAATATAAGATCAGACATTTTTTTATCATCTTTAATATAAACTAATATTCCGCTAGTCATTCCATCATTACTAATTACATATTCTTTATAAATAGGACTGTTAATGATTTCCTCAAAACCTCTTTCTTTATTAGCATCTTCACTTGATAGTGTTTTAAAGTTTTTAATTCTTTCAGCTAGAGGATCGTCGTTATTTTTCAACAAAGGAACATCTAATATTGTTATTACATTATTTGCCCAATCAAGATTTAATAAATCATTTTTTAATTGTGTCAGATTTTCTATTGTATTAGAATCTAATAGCTTCTTTTCAGGGGTGTAAGTAAGCACCAAATAGTCTTCAGATCCATATTTAGCATTTACTTCTCTCAAATACTTTAAATCTGGATCGTTTTCTAACAAAAGAGTGTCTGAAGATGCGTCTAGTTGAAAATTTTTTGCAAAGTAACCAAAGTTTAGTAGTAAAACAGTAAGTATTAAGAGAGTTAATTTTGGACTTTCAATTATTGAATTTCTGTATATTTTTTCAAACATTGAAATTTAAAGGGTTATTTGTTTTCCAAATCTTTAAACTTAGTATATATAGCCTCGAACTCCACCTTAACATTTCCTGTTGGTCCATGTCTTTGTTTACCAATCATAATTTCTGCTAGGGTTGATATTTCATCCATTTTTTGCTGCCAATCAGCATGTTCAATAGATCCAAGCGTAGGCTCCTTTCTCTCAAGGTAGTATGATTCTCTATACACAAACATCACAACGTCTGCGTCCTGCTCAATAGATCCCGATTCTCTTAAATCTGATAACTGTGGTTTTTTATCATCTCTTTGCTCAACAGCACGGGAAAGTTGGGAAAGAGCTAAAACTGGAACATCAAGTTCTTTAGCTAACGCTTTAAGACCTTGAGTTATTTCTGAAATTTCTTGTACTCTACCGTCATATTTAGCTGAACCAGCTCTCATTAATTGAATATAATCAACTACAATTAAATCTAAACCAAACAATCTTTTAATTCTTCTTGACCTGTTACTTATCGCAGATATTGTAATTGCTGGAGTTTCATCAATAAATAAAGGTAAATCATGTATATTTTTTGAAGTTTCTATAAATCTCTCCATTTCACTTTCGGATACTTTACCTCTTCTTATGTCATTTGATTTTATTTTAGATTGTTCCGAAAGTATTCTTGTCGATAACTGCTCAGAAGACATTTCTAATGAAAAAAAAGCAACTGAAGATTTTTTATTTTTTTTTAATATATTTTTAGCTGCATGAAACGCAATATTAGTTGCAAGCGCAGTTTTACCCATTGAAGGTCTTCCTGCTATAATAATAAGATCTTGATTATGCATACCTCCTAATCTTGAGTCTAAATCAGTTAATCCCGTTGGAACCCCAACTATGCCGTCTTCATTTTTAAAAGCTCTTCGTGCCATATCAATTGTTTGCTCTAGGGCTTTTTCAAACTTAATAAATGATTTATTAAAATGACCTCTTTCAGCTAAGTCAAACAGGGATTTTTCAGCATTTTGGATTAAGTCTTCGCCAGAAGAAGTAATTTCACTACCATCTGAGGCTTGAATTAAAACAGATTCTGAAATTTTAATCAGTTCTCTTCTTACATGCATTTCATGAACAATGTTTGCGTAGTCTATAACTTGTTTTGATGATGTAGTTGAAAACTTTGTAATTTTAACTAAATATTCTTGTCCACCAAGTTCTTTTAAACCATCATTATTTTCAAAATAGTTTTTAAGAGTAATTGGGTTGGCTAGCAGACCTTTCGCTATTAACATTTCTATAGTTTCAAAAATCTTTACGTGTATAGGATCAAAAAATTTACTAGAATCAATTGAAGATGCGATGTCGTCAAATAAATCATTTGATACTAAGATTGAACCAATCAAAGCTTGCTCCGCCTCTATGTTACAGGGCATTTGCTTTGTTGAATTTTGTACAATTTTAAGTGACTGAGTGTTCATTAATATTTTTAATAGTTAATACATCTCTTGGATAATAAAAACATCAAAGTTATACATTAAATGAAACTTCTGTGGAAAAAATGGAAATGATTAAATGCTGCCTTCTTCTTTTACAACCTCTATATGAATCTTTGCTTGTATTTCAGGATGTAAATTAATCTTAGCTTCATATATACCAACCTTACTTATGGTTTTACCAATATCAATTTGAGAAGGTTTTATTTCTATTTTTTTATCACTTTCAATTATTTTTGTAATTTCTAAAGGTTTTACAGATCCATAAAGCTCATTATTTTCTTTTGCTCTTTTAATAAATTTATAATTATTGTTATTAAGAAGGTCGTACAACTTTTTTGCACCTTTTTTTAGTTCAATATTTTTTTCATTAAGTTCAGATTTCTTTTTATTTACTAATTCTAAGTTTTCTTTAGACGATTTAAGAGCTTTTCCATACTTGATTAAGAAATTACGTGCATGTCCTCTTTTTACATCAACAACATCGCCAATTTGACCAAGATTCTTAATATTTTCTAATAATATAATTTCCATAATATTTTTATATTAACGCTAACAATCTTGCTCTTTTAATAGATTTTGCAAGTTCCTTTTGCTTTTTTTGTGAAACAAAAGTGATTCTCGAAGGTAATATTCTGCCACTTTCAGAAAGATACTTTTTTAACAACCTTATATTTTTATAATCCAATATAGGAGCATCTTTACCTGACAACGGGCAGGGCTTAAAAAACTTCATCCCTGGTTTAGTAAATAAACTTAATTTAGAAAATGAAGAGCCCTTTTTTTTAATATTTTTCCTTTTTTTCATAACTTGATTTTAACCTTCTCTTTTTTCAAAAAAATTTGTTTCTAAATCATGTTTTTTAACTTTCACAGATAAATACCTGATTAAGTTTTCATCTATGTTTGCTGCTTTTTCTAATTCATCTATTGTTTCGCCAACACCTTCAAATTTTATATGAAAATAAAAACCTTTTTATTATTTTTAATTTTGTGTGTTAGGTTTTTTAAACCCCATTCCTCAACTTTTAAAATTTTGCCTGAGTTTTTATTTATTATTTCAGAATATTTGTTAATTACTGATTTATTTTGATCTACACTCAGATCTTGTTTTGTTATAAATGTATGTTCGTAACAATTCATTATCACTTCATTTCCCTGGTTAATTCGGATTTATTCGAATAATCCACCATTTTTAATGGCAGAGGTGCTGGTTTTATACTATTAAAATTTTAAATATACAACTAGTAAAATTCAATTATATTGTATTTTTATTATATGCGAGCAGTTTTATTTCCAGGTCAAGGTTCACAATTCGTAGGTATGGGATTAGATTTCCATCAAAAATACGATTCCGTTAAAAAAATATTTGAAACTGTTGACAAAACTTTAGGTTACTCTTTATCAAGCATTATATTCGAAGGACCTGAGGACAAATTAAAAATGACTGAAAATACCCAGCCAGCAATTATGGCTGTGGGCGTCTCTATATTTAAAGTTTTAAATGAAACCTTTAGTTTAAATTTAAATAATTCAAAATTCTTTGCTGGCCATTCTTTGGGAGAGTATACTGCTCTTGTTTGTGCTGGATCACTTTCTTTAGAAAAGGCAACTTACTTATTAAACGAAAGAGGAAAGGCAATGCAAAATTCAGTACCAGAAAATCAAGGTTCAATGTTAGCTGTGATTGGAATGACCATTGATGAAGTTAATAAAGAAATTAATTTATTAAACAAAAATGGTGTATGCGAAATTGCTAATGACAATACGAATGGCCAAGTTGTTGTTAGTGGTAATAGAGATGAAATTAAAATATTGCATGAAAATTTAAAAAATAAAAAAAAGAAAGGAATTATTTTACCGGTCAGCGCACCATTTCATTGTTCACTTATGAAAGAAGCTGCAACAATTATGAGTGACAAGATATTAGATACAGAGTTTTTGCAACCACAACCTGAGATTATTAGTAATGTTACAGCGAAAAGGGAAAATAACACTTCTAAAATTAAAAATTTACTAATTGAGCAAATTATATCTAGAGTAAGGTGGAGAGAAAGCGTAAATTATATGATAAGTGAAGGTATTTCAGACTTTATAGAAATTGGCCCTGGTAAAGTACTCTCAGGTTTAGTAAAAAAAATAAATAAAAATGTTAATTTATTAAATATAAATTCAACTGAAGATTTAAAAAATGATAAACTTTAAAAATAAAAAAATTTTAATTACCGGGGCAACAGGCGGAATTGGAAATGAATTAGTTAAAAAGTTTTTTTCACTAAACGGAAATATACTTGCTACAGGAACAAATGCAGAAAAACTAGATAAATTAAAAAAGGAATATCCAACTATTAAAGTAAAAAAATTTGATATTTCTGAACACTCAAGAATAGAAGATTTTATTGAAAACGTTTCATTAGAACTCGGTGGTTTGGATATTCTTATTAATAATGCTGGTATAAATTTAGATAATTTATCTTTAAGAATGAAGTTTGAAGATTGGAAAAGAGTAATAGATATAAATTTACATTCTACTTTTTTATTATCCAAGCACGCAATAAGAAAAATGTTAAAAACAAAATATGGCAGAGTTGTAAACATTACTTCCATAGTTGGGCATACAGGAAATATAGGGCAGGCAAATTATGCAGCAGCAAAAGCTGGAACTGTTGCTATGTCAAAAAGCTTAGCTATAGAATATGCTAAAAAAAATATTACAATTAATTGTGTTTCCCCAGGATTCATAATTTCCAACATGACCATGAATATAGCGGAAAAGGTCAAACTATTTTTAACATCAAAAATACCAATGGCTAAATTAGGAACTGGAGAAGATGTGTCCAATTCTGTTGCATTTTTATCTTCTGACCAAGCCTCATATATAACAGGAGAAACACTCCATGTTAATGGCGGAATGTATATGTCTTGACAAAATTAATTAATAATTTATTAAGAACTATTAATTAAAATTAAGGATTTAAAAAAATGACAAAAGATGTTTCAGAAAAAGTTAAAAAAATGGTAGCAGATCACTTGGGCGTAGAAGAAACTAAGGTAACTGATGAAGCTAATTTCATTGATGATTTAGGCGCAGATAGTTTAGACACGGTAGAGTTAGTTATGGCTTTCGAAGAAGAATTTGGTTCAGAAATTTCTGATAGTGAAGCAGAAAAAATTCTAACTGTAGGCGATGCTATAAAATTTATCGAAAGTAAATCTGCTTAATTTTTTTACTATTTAAACAAAAGTTAAATAAATGAAGTTTAAATATGCCTACAAAAGAAAAAGGAATGATGTTTGTTCTTTCATCACCTTCGGGAGCTGGGAAGACAACTTTAACAAAAAAGTTAGAAAAAAATAACGATAACTTAAAGATATCAATTTCTCACACAACAAGAAAACCTAGACCTAACGAAGTAAATGGAAAAGATTATTACTTTGTTGATAAAGAGGAATTTAATAATTTAGTAAAAAAAAATAATTTTTTTGAGCATGCTAAAATTTTTGACAACTATTATGCAACACTTAAGCAACCTGTAGAAAAACTTTTATCAAATAATAAAGATGTATTATTTGATATTGATTGGCAGGGAACACAGCAGTTAAAAAAAATTAAAAATTTATCTTTAATAACTTTTTTTATTTTACCACCAAATATTAAAATTCTGAGACAAAGATTACTAAATCGTCATGAGGGTCAAGAAAATATTATTGAAAAAAGAATGAAAAAGTTTAACGAAGAACTTTCACACTGGAATGAATATAATTATGTAGTGATTAATGATGATTTGGAAATTTGCTATAAAAAAATACTAGAAATAATTAAATCTGAAAAAAAAGGATTAAAACAAAAACAAGATATAAATATAATCCAAAAAAAAATTGACGAACTAGTTAACTAGTTCCTCATACTTTTGTGTGATTTTATAAAACATTTCGTTACTTAATTCTTCCGGCCTTTTATTTAAATTTATTTTCAAATCATCAGCTATGTTTTTATTATTTTTGAATAATTTTAAAAAATTTTTATTTATCATTTTTCTTCTATTAGAAAATAATATCCTAGTTACTAGCTCTAAATTATTTGGATTTTTAATTTTAAAGAGTATTTTTTTTTTTGGTTTAAAGGAAAGTATAGATGAATTGATATTTGGTTTAGGGGAAAAACAATTTCTTGATACATCAAAATGTTTTTTTATATCTAATTTCCAGTTAGATAAAATCGATAATCTTCCATAGCTTTTTGACCCACTTTTTGCTAAAATTCTATCAGCTACCTCTTTTTGGAACATAAAAATAAGAACTTCATACAAAGGATTTAAATTTTTAGTTAGTATTAAGCTAGCTAATATCTGTGTTGATATATTATAAGGTAAGTTTCCAAAAATTATTACTTTCTTTTCTAAACTTTTTTTCTTTAAATAATCCAAAATATCATCATTGATAACTTTTATATTTTTAAAATTTTCAAAACAATCTTTTAAATAAAAAAACAAGTCCTTATCTTTTTCAACTGCAAATATTTTTTTGGGTTTGTAGTTCAAAATCTCTTTGGTTAAATTTCCATATCCTGGTCCTATTTCAAGAACTGTTTTACTTTTTTCAACACATCCAATTGTTACAATCTTTTTAATTATATTTTGGTCTGTTAAAAAATTTTGTCCTAAATTTTTTTTAGGTCGATTTAAAAAATACATCTAACTTTTTATTTTATTAAAAAACTTAATTGATTCTATTAAACTTTCAGGATTTGCAATTTTTTTTCCAACAATATTAGTTGCAACACCATGGTCTGGAGAAACTCTAATATAAGGAAGACCTAAAGTAATATTTATTGCATTGAAATTAAATAAAGCTTTAAATGCTGTTAAAACCTGGTCGTGGTACATACCAACTATGATATTTATTTTGTTTTTTGAATAATTAGAAAAACTTGCATCAGGTGAGACAGGTCCAGATATATTTATACCTTTTTGCTTAATAATCTTAATTGCTGGTAGTATAATTCTCTTTTCTTCACTTCTCGATTCTGGTGAGAAGCCATGTGGATTTAACCCAAGTGCCCATATTTTAGGTTTTACTTTAAAATATTTAATATAAAAACTATTTATAGTTTTTATTTTATTAACAATCAGCGATTTAGTAATTGAATTACTTACTTTATTAATTGGTACATGTGTTGTAATAGGACATACCGACAAACTCTTATTGTACATCATCATAACCTCTTTCCCTTCACAACTTGACAGCTTAGATACTAGTTCAGTTACTCCCTGATATTTATTTTTAAACAATGTTTCTTTATAAACTGGACAATTTATAAAACCTATAATTTTTTTTTTTTTAACTAAATCAATAGCAATTTTGAAAGATTTAAAAATGTAATTATTAGATTTGCTTGTAATTCTTTTATAGGGTTTGTTTTGTTTATACTTTACATCGTATATTGGCATTATGTTTCCTTTTAAATCCTGGTTATTAAAACTTTTATTTATTTTTTTAACTTTTACAGGATACTTTAACTTTTTATTTTGTAATAAAAATAAGTCATAACTACCAATTACGAATAGAGGCCTATGCTTAAATTTTTTTCTTAGCATCCAGCTTTTAAAAATTATTTCTGAAGATATGCTGTTTGGTTCACCAGCAACTATTCCTATAGCTTCCATAATTTAATAATATTTTATTGTTACTGATCTTCTTAATTTATCATAGTGAGTTAATGAGTACATATTTAAAATTTTTGATTTTTCAGCATTAACTAGTTCATTTTTCATAGTTTCTAAATCAGTAGTTTTTTTTATTACTTTTTTATCTCTAACTTTAAATAATAAAATACCATCAGGTAATATAACAGGATCAGATATACTGCCAACTGGTGTATTTATAATTTGAGATTTTAAATTTTGTGAAAGTGAGTTTTCACCTATCCAACCTAAATCTCCCCCTTTTATAGAAGTGTCAGAAATACTTGAATTTATTGCAACCGCATCAAAACCTTCCACTTCAATTTTACTTAATAGTTTACTTAATTCAGACTCCAATTGTTCGGCTGAAACAGGTGGAATAATAATTTCAGAAATTAAATATTCATTTACTGTTTCGTCATTTTTTATTAGTTTTAATTGATCTTCAATTTCTTGTTGATTGATAGTCAGTCTATTTTTGTAGATTTCAAATATTAAGCTATTCCAAAGTAGTTCTATTCTAATCTGATCTTCTACATACGACCAACTTATTTCATTTGTTAGCAAAGTATTTTTTAGTGTTTCCAAATCCATTTTTGCATTATCAGCTAATTTTTCTAAATTTTTTTCAAGATCTTTAACGCTAAATTCCAAATTTTTATACTTATCAATTTCAATTTGTTTTATTTGTCTTTTAATATTTTGTTTTATAGCAAATGTTTCTAACTGTGTTTTTTTTTCATCTGTAAAAGTTTGACCATTTAAAATTAGAATTACTTTAATTTCATTAATTATATCTGATTTTGTTACAGCTTTATTCCCCACTGTTGCAAACAAAGTATCTTTAATTGCAGCCCTTCCATTAGTAAATAGAATAGTCAATGACAATATAATAACAAAAATAAAATTTTTATAATTCATCATTTATTAATAAGTGGAGCTTTTGCTCCGGTAAAAGGAACAAAAGTAATTTTAAACATCAAAGTATCTTTTGCCTGAACGTCGTTGTCTTCATAAAATTCTCTTCTAAATACCAGCCCAGCAGTCAAACAATCATTTAAGTATTGATAGCTAATATCATATAGTTCTGTGCTATCAGTTTTAAAATTCTTTTTAGTTTGAAAACTAAAACTATTATTTTCATTTACTAATAAGTTTATTCCACTATTCACATAGTTTTCATTACCTATATGATTCTGCTCTTCTAAATAATCAAGATTAAAGCTTACTTTACCAAAATTTAAAATTGTTGAAATTTCATTATAATTTATATCGTTTAAATTATGATCAACTGAGAATTTGTAGTCAATTTTAGACATTTCTGAAAAATTGTAACTTATTTCACCAACCACATCAGACATTTTTTGATCTAATGAACTTTTTACAGGTATATCTTCATTTGTTTTATGGCTAAAAACTTGACCCAAAGAAAAAGATAGTTTTTCTTCATCTAAACCATCTTCATTTTTCTCACTCGTTTTGAAATCTACTCCCAAAATAGCATTCAGACCTCTTTCAATCCCAGAAGTTTTATTCATTGCGTAAAGGTTAGAATAACTTAAACTAACATCATCTTCTCCTAGGTTTCGCATATGACCTGGTGCATATCTAACCATAAAGTTCGGTGAAAATGTTTTGGTAAAATTAATTCCTTTTTTTTGTAAGGGCAATGAACTTTTAAAAGATACTACACCGCTCAACTCATTTACAGATCCTTCTGTTTTGTAATCTTTGGCATTAGTTGCATCATAATTGGTGTTTCTAAGCATGCTTGAAAATGCGTTAACAATACCTTTTGAAGTAATAAAACTATTCGGTGTCCAAACAATATCATTGGTAAGAGAACTTATGTGATTATCAACATTATAATTTTTATGTAAAATATTTGATGTTAAATTGAAAATACCTAATTTTTCATTAAAGAAAGAATTCCCAAACATTACATCTGGAAAAATGTATTCATATTTCGAATTATCTTCTTCACTTAAATCTTCGTAAGCAGCCATTTTTGCTTCAACAAACATATCGTCTTTACTTAAATTATAATTAATTTCATTTTTTAGGTTGTTGTTTTCTGCGTCAACTTGATTCGTGTTTATATCATGAATTCTAAAATAAGTATCATTAGACGTTCTCTGAATTTTTAATAACAAATTGCTTTCATAAGATTTATCTTTACTTAAATCTACATTTAAATTGGCAAAAACATGATTTCGAGATCCATCAGTTTTAGTTAAAGATGTATTTTTATATCCTTCAGTATAACTGGTGTCTAATGTCAAAAAAGCATTTTTGAAAGCATGTCTATATTCATTTAAAATAATCATATTTTCATTTTTATAAAATTTTGGTGTAAAGGTTGCGTCTTTATTATTACTAATAGCCCAGTAGTAAGGAACTCCAAAACCAGATCCGACAGAAGTAGAATTAGAAAAAAAAGGATTCAAAAAACCAGATTGTCTTTTAACTGTGGGATCTGGGTGATAGAATCTTGGAAAATAGAATATAGGTATATCATAAACTTTTAAGATTGCGTTTTCATAATAAATAGTTTTTTTAATTTGATCATGTTCAATTTTTTTTGCCTGCAGAGACCATGGGGGACATTGATCACCTTTTTGCTTGCATACAGTGAAAACTCCTTTGCTCATTATTGATTTATCTTTAGTTATAAAAATATTGTTCGAAACAAATCTTGGATCATTATCTTTTTTTAAACCAAAACTTTCTTGATCTAATAATGCACTAACCTCAGATCCAATTATTTCTTTTTTTATAGTATCTATGTGCAGCTCTTTAAAAGTATAAATATTTTTTCTTACGTCAATAATTTTTATATTACCTACAGATGAAATTAAATTTTTTTCAATAAAATATTGAAACATACTTGCTTCCATAACATTTCCATCCAGATCATTGATAAATGAATTTGTATTAGAGCTAATTATTTTTTCAGCATTATCATAAAATATTTTATTAGTTTCTAAAATATAGCCATCATTTGTAGTTAATATAGAGTTTCCATTAGTAACAATTAGCTCTTTTTTTTTATCATAAGAAGCTTTTTTAGTTTTTAAAATATTTCCACTAGTATCAGAAATTATTACGGAGCCTTCAGCTATTAAATATTCTTTAGATTTGTAATAAATTATTTTATCAGCTTTTATTATTTTTCCCTCAGAATCAATCGCTTCTACAGAACCTTTACCAGTTAGTGTATCTTTATCTTTATCAATTAAAATTTCAGTAGCACTTATATCAAATTCTTCAGCATTAATAGTTTGATTAAATAATATTGTGCTTAAAAAAATCGTAACTATAAAAAATAATTTATTTTTGATTTGCATGAATTAACCCCACAGATCCAAAAACAAAAATAACAACAATAGGCATCCAAACAGAAACTTGAATTGGCAATTTTTCTGTTTTGCCTAAAGCGGCTGAAAAATCATTAAAGTAAAAAACCAAAACGCTTGTTATTATAGCTATAAAAACATACGTCATGTTATTCTCTTTAAAATCAACGCCTAGAGTAAATACACCGCTTAAAAGCAGCATACCTAAAAGGAAAAATGGAAAAGCCAGTGATCTATGAAATTTAGCCTCAACCTCTCTTGGTGAGTAACCTCTATCCTCCAAAAGTTTTATTTCATTCCTTAAGTTCCAAAATGAAATAGTGTCAAGATTAGAATACAAGCTTTTAATCTTTTTAACATCATACATACTTGTATAATTCATTTCGCTAGTATTACGTGAAATATAATTTCCTCTACTATCAATTATTTGAACATCTTTTAATAACCAGTTTAAAGAACTTATATTAGCTGACGCAGCTTCAATTCTTCTAACAAAATTATTATCATTATCAAACTCATATATAGAGACATCAATTAAATTTTCATTTTTTAGGTTCGTTGATCTAATAATATTATTTTTTTTAATATTTTTTTCTTTTATCCATATTCCGTTAAAAGTAACAGCAGCAAGATATTCTTGATCTCTTTCATATCCTCCTTTTATATTTTCATACTTTTTAACTAAAGTTGCTGTAACTGGACTAATGGAGGTTATAAAAAAAATACCTATTATTAATGATACTAAACTTGGAATAAGTATCACAGAAAAATTAGATATACCCGAAACACGTAATGTCATTATTTCATCGCTTTTTTTCATTCTTAAAAAAAATAAAATTCCTGATATTAATATTACAAATGGAAACATGTTATAAAATAAACTTGGAACAAATAATAACGACATGTAAATAGGAACATCTAAACCTACATCAAAATCTTTAAAAAAATTTATTTCTTCAAAAAGATTTAAAACAAAACCCAAAGAAAGAAATATAAAACTCATATTAGCAACAACTTTAAAGAATTCTTTTGCTAAATATTTATTAATAATTAATGATCTAATCATAAACTTTAATTTAAATTTTCATATTTAAAAACTCTTATTAAAAAAAGATAAACTATTGGAAGTAATATTATAGGAACTAAATAGTATATCATTGTATGATTTAAGGATAATCCAGAATATCTAACTGTGATTTCCGACGCAACAAGCGCAGACAGTCCAATTATCCCATATATATATGTGTTGTACTTAGAAATTTTATTTTCTTTTCTTCCTGAAAGTAAAAAACATATAATTAAAGATACTAAGGGTATAAAAATTGGCATACCAAATCTTTTATTTATTTCTATTCTTAATTCTTTTAATTCGCTTTGACTGTTATTACGGTTGCAATTATTTAGGAACAAACTTTTTTTTTGCATACATTGTAAAATTTGCACAGTGGATGTTTCTTGTATTTTTATATCAGAAATAGTTTTTGTTGACAAACCAGATAAATTTAAAACAGTTTTATCAAAATTAATAATATTTATATTTTCAGAATCTCCAATAGTTTGAATATTACCATTTAGTAAAATTAGACCATTTTCATTTTGTGATAAGTATCCAGATTTAGCAAAGATTGTAGATGATCCACCCGAGACTTGAGTTAAAATATTACCATCATCCCGTATAAAAATATTTTCATAAATACCATTTTCTCTTTTTTTATCAACAAATATTGTTAGGCCTTTAACAGTATCATTAAATTTCTTTTCTTTAAGCAGCGATGGAACAAATTGTAACTGTGAAGTTTTTAATAAAGTTCTTGAGAAGTTTAGACTTTTTGGGTTTACTATTGTTGACATGAAAAATTGTAAGATCATAACTACAATAGAAATGCGAAAAATAAGATTCACAATGTGGATTTTATTTAGTCCAGAGGTCCAAAGAATAATTAATTCATTATCTTTTTCTAATTTTAATATAGTAAATATTGAAGCTATTAGAAAAGCATAAGGTATTAATTTAGTGAAAATTTTAGGTATAGTTAAACTTGAGTAAAAAATATAGATAGAGAAGGCATGACCATCATCAGTAACAAGATCTAGATAGTTTACTGCCTGTATAGTCCAAATTATTGCAACTAACGCAAAAAGTACTATTCCAAATAGACGCATAAATTCGTTAAAAAAATATTTGTAAATTGTCTTTTTCATCTCTATATCTGTAATATATAGTTAATAAGACAACTTTGAGTAGATTTCAATTTTTACGTGAAAGGTAGAATAAATGTTAAGTTTTTCAAGCAGTTTAGGTGCAGATAATGAGGCCTTTGCTATATTTGTCTCTGAAAAATATGATTTTAGAGATAAAAAAAATATCCTACCAAGTAGTACCTTACAAAAGATTAAGTTATTTTTAAATACACTGAAGTCCAAAAAAAACAAGGAAGAAATAACTTCTTTTGATATTTCAGAAAAAAAGAAATGTTTTGTAATTCTAATAAAAAATAAAATTGAAAGTTACGCCCCCCAAGAATCTGGTGGAACATTTTTTTCATATATAACTCAATTTAAAGACATTAAAATTGTAGATTTATATTTAGATAGTTGCAATTTAGAAAAAGAAAAATTAATCAATTATTTTCCTCAGTTTATTTTTGGCTTAAACTTAAAAAGTTATACTTTCAACAAATACAAAACTTTAAATAAAGAAAAGAATAAAAAAAAAATTAATTTTAAACTTGTAACTTCACATAAAGAGAAAATAAGTAATAAATATAAATATTATGATGCAATAAAAGAAGGTGTTTTTTTAAGTAGAGATTTAGTTTCTGAGCCCCCTAATATTTTAAATCCAAAAAAATATACTGAAGAAATAAAAAAACTTTCTAAACTTGGGCTCAAAGTTGAAATTTTAAATGAAGCAAAATTAAAGAAGTTAGGCATGAATTCATTGTTAGGAGTTGGTCAAGGAAGTGAAAATGAAACTTTTTTAGCAATTATAAAATGGAATGGTGCAAAAAGTAATTTCGGAAAACCTCTTGCCTTTGTAGGTAAAGGTGTTTGTTTTGACACTGGTGGAATTTCTTTAAAACCAGCAAGATTTATGGAGGAGATGAAATATGACATGGGGGGGTCAGCTGTAGTTGTAGGTTTAATGAAGAGTCTTGCTCTTAGAAAAGCAAAAGTTAATGCTGTTGGCGTTGTAGGTTTAGTAGAAAATATGCCAGATGGTAATGCTCAAAGACCTGGAGACATAGTTAAATCCTATTCCGGAAAAACAATTGAAATTCTTAATACTGATGCGGAAGGCAGACTTGTCTTAGCTGACGCTCTAACTTATACAGAAGAAAAGTTTAAACCAAGATTTATTATTGATTTAGCTACATTGACAGGAGCTATCATAATGGCTTTAGGAGAAGAGTATGCGGGTTTGTTTTCTAATAATGATGAATTGTCTAAAAAAATATTTAAAGCTAGTGAAAATGTTAATGAAAAAGTTTGGAGACTGCCATTACATAAAAATTATGATAAACTAATGAACTCTCCAATAGCAGATGTTCAGAATATTAATTATGCAGGAGGAGCAGGGTCGATTACCGCAGCTCAATTTTTACAAAGATTTATAATAAACAAAACCCCTTGGGCTCATTTAGATATTGCTGGAATGGCTTTTTCGAAAAAAGCTGCTAATTTAAATCCTGGAGGAGCTACTGGTTTCGGAGTAAGACTACTAAATAATTTAATAAAAGAATATTACGAATAAAATATTATGGAACAAACATTATCAATTATTAAGCCTGACGCGGTAGAAAGAAATCTTGATGCCAAAATAAAATCTTTTTTTGAGGATAGTAAATTAAATATTATCAATGCTAAAAAAGTTAAAATTACAAAAGAAGAAGCTTTAGAATTTTATAAAGTTCATCAAACCAAACCGTTTTACAATGATTTATGTAACTATCTAGCATCTGGTCCGATTGTAGTTATGATTCTACAGGGAGACAATGCCATAGCAAAAAATAGAGAGTTAATGGGCGCCACAGATCCGTTAAAAGCTGAAGAAGGAACTTTGAGAAAAATGTATGGAATATCAATAGATAAAAATTCTGTTCATGGTTCAGATAGCGCAGAGAATGCAAAAATAGAAATAAATTTTTTTTTTAATAAATAGTTATTTAAAAATTAATCTAATAGCTTCAGAATAAAGCTTATGTTCTTCCTTTAAAACTTTTCTTTCCAAAGATGCTTCTGTTTCATTTTTTTCCATTAAAATTTTCTTTTGCAATATAATTTCACCAGAATCTAATTTTTCCGAAACAAAATGTACAGTGCTGCCAGCATATATCTCTTTACTTTTAAGAACTTTTTTAAAAGTATTTAATCCTTTAAACTTTGGAAGAAGAGATGGATGTACGTTTACAATCTTATATTTAAAATCAGTTATAAAATTTTTAGATAATATATTTAAAAACCCAGCCAAACATATAAATTTAATTTTTCTTTTTTTAAGCTCAATTAAGCAGCTTCTTTCAAATTTTTTTTTATTTTTAGTACTAAAATACTTATAAGGAATATTAAATTTTTTAGCGTAATTAAGACCTTTTGCTTTGCTATTGCTTGAAATTATTAATTTTATAGATATTGGAAAATTATAGTCTCTAGAACTTTTAATGATGGAGTGTAAATTTGTTCCATTTCCAGATATAAATACGCAAGAAGCTATCTTCTTTACCACTCCAGCTGCCCTGTAATTGTAAAATTTTTTTTATTTTTAGAAATAAAACCGATTTCATAAGGTTCATATTCTTTAGAAAAACATTTTTTTATTTTATTAATATTTTTTTTATTAGCTATAATGCAAAAACCTACTCCACAATTAAAAGTATTAAGCATTTCAGAATCACTAACATTTTTACTCTTAATCCATTTAAAAATGTCTAAAACTTTAATTCTGCTTAAATTAAAATTAATACAAAGTTTGTTAGGAATAACTCTAATAGAATTATTTATTAAACCACCTCCAGTAATATTAGCGCATCCATTTATAAGTTTTTTTTCTATAACATTTATTATTTCCTGAACGTAAATTTTAGTTGGTTTAATTAATTCATTTTTAATATTTAAATTTCCAAATTTAGCAGAGTTTAAATTAATTTTTTTTTTTGTAATTATATGATGAACTAATGAAAATCCATTAGCATGAATCCCAGAAGAGGGAACGGCTAAAACGATGTCACCATTTTTAATTTTTTTTTTGGTTAACAAAGATTTTTTTTCAACAACACCCACGGCAAATCCCGCCAAATCAAATTTGTTATTGGCATAAGTTCTTGGCATTTCAGCAGTTTCTCCACCAATCAATGCACACCCGGAAACTTTACAACCATTAACAATTCCGTCTAAAACTTTTTTAACTTTAAAATAATTTAATTTTTTTATAGCAATATAGTCTAAAAAAAAAATAGGTTTTGCTCCCTGGACAATTAAATCATTAACACACATTGCAACCAAATCTACTCCAATTGTTCCGTATTTTTTTAAATGATTAGCCATTTCAATTTTAGTGCCAACACCATCAGTTGAAGAAACAATAATTGGGTTTTTTAGTTTTAGTTTTGATAAATCAAAAATAGATCCAAAACTCCCTATATTTTTAAAGGATTTATGCTCTGTATTACTTTTGTAGGTTTTTCTTGATACTTTAGAGATATAATTTACTAATTTATTAGCGAGTGCCATATTAACACCGCTTTTTTTGTAAGTATTATGATTTTTTTTCACAAAAAGTATTTAAATGTTTAATTATATTATAGTTAAAAAAAGAGAATATATATTTATTATTTTAACAGCAACTCTATATTTATTGCTTTCAGTAACTGAATCAATTTCTAAAGATAACGTATTTACGGTAGAAGACGTCAAGATCGAAGGGGAAAAAAATATAAATTATTCACGTGATAAATATATAAATCAAGCATTTATAAATTCATTTGAAATAATGATATCAAAAATTTTATTAACTAAAGATCTAATCAAAGTTAAAAATACAAATTTAAGTGCAATTAAAAGTTTAGTTGATAGTTTTCAAATTTTAGACGAATCTTTTAGAGGAAAAAAGTATAGCGCTACATTTAAAATATCTTTTAATCAAAAAAAAATTAAAAAATTTTTAAGTAAAAAAAATATATCTTTTATTCAACCTAAAAATATTTCAGCACTTTTTTATCCATTATTATTTGTAAATAATGAGGTGCAAAACTTAAGTGAAAATTATTTTTATAATGAATGGAATAATAACAAAATTGAAAACGAACTTATAAATTTTATACTTCCAATAGATGATTTAGATGACATTAAAAAAATTAAGGAAAATAAAAATAAAATTGAAGATTTGAAGATAGATGACTTTGTTAACAAGTATAATGTAGAAAATTTTATTTTTACTTTCATGGATTATAAAAACGGTAAATTAGATATGTACGTAAAAGCTAATTTTAATAATAGTATGAAAACTAAAAATTTTTCTTATAAGTTAAATGACATTAATAATAAAAAAAAACTAGTTTTTATATTAAAAGATTTAAAAAGAAACATTAATGATATTTGGAAAGAAGAAAATGTTTTAAATGTTTCTGTACCACTTTTAATAAAGATAAATTACAAGCATAGTAAACTTTCAAGTTTAGATAATTTAAAAAAAACACTTTTTAAAATTGATATCATAGACAAATTTTCTCTTTTGGAGTTTGATTCTACCAACTCCATTTTTGAAATTAATTATTATGGAAATCCAAGGTTATTAAAATTAGAGTTATTAAAATTTAATTACAAATTAAAAAATGATTTAGGGTACTGGGTTATTTCAAAAAAATGACAGATCAACTAATTTTAAAATTTCCTTCTAACGAAGCTTACTTAAACGAAGATTTTTATGTGTCACCAAGCAACCATGAAGCGTACGATTATGTAAACAGTTGGCCCCAATGGATAAAAAGGATAGTTAATATATATGGTCCATTAGGGTCAGGGAAAACGCACCTTACATCAATTTTAAAAAGCAAAACAACGACCTTAACAATTCACGCCAAAAACGTTAATGAAAGTATAATCTCAACATTTAAAACAAAAGAAGCTTTAATAATTGAAGATATAGATAATAAAATAAATGAAACTTTGTTATTTTCTTTGTGGAATATAGCCCTACAAGACAATAAATATTTTTTAATTACATCAGAAAAATCTATACATGAGTATAAATTTAAATTACCCGATCTAAAGTCTAGAGTTTTAAGCACGATTACCATAGGCATAAAATTGCCAAGTGACGATTTGATAAGCGTTATACTTGCAAAAAACTTTTCTGATAAACAGATTAAAATTGAAAAAAAACATATTGACTATATTATAAAAAGAATTGATAGATCTTATGAAAAAATATCTCAGTTTATTTTAACTTTAGACAAATATTCGTTAAAGAAAGGAAATCCATTTAGCATTAAGTTAATTAAAGAAGTATTAAAAATGTTATAATTTTAAAAAAATGAAACTAAACAAATATAGAACACATACATGTGACGAATTAAAATTAAAAAATAAAAATGAAAAAATTATTTTATCAGGATGGATTAATAAAAAAAGAGATCATGGAAACCTTTTATTTGTTGATTTAAGAGATAATTTCGGGTTAACGCAATGCGTTATAGATAACACTAATAAACATTTTAAAGAATTGGAAAAATTACAATTAGAAACGGTTGTTAGAGTTGAGGGAACTGTGGTTGAGCGTATCGAAGAAACTATAAATGCTGAATTAAATACAGGAAAAATTGAAGTTAAAATATTATCATTTGAGATTCTTGGGCATTGTAAGGAGTTGCCAATGCCTGTTTTTAGCGACCAAGAATATGCTGAAGATATAAGATTAAAATATAGATTTTTAGATTTAAGAAGAAAAAAAATTCACGACAATATTATTTTAAGATCCAAAGTAATTGCTTTCATAAGATCAGAAATGTTAAAATTAAGTTTTTTAGAGTTTCAAACTCCAATTTTAACATCCTCAAGTCCAGAAGGGGCTAGAGATTTTTTAGTTCCAAGTAGGTTAAACCATGGAAAGTTTTATGCTCTTCCTCAGGCTCCACAACAGTTTAAACAATTAATAATGGTTGCTGGATTTGATAAATATTTTCAGATAGCGCCATGTTTTAGAGATGAAGATGCACGCGCTGACAGAAGCCCAGGTGAGTTTTATCAACTTGATTTAGAAATGTCTTTTGTTGAACAAGAAGATGTATTTGATGTTGTGGAAAAATTAATGATAAGTTTATTTAAAAAATTTTCGAAAAAAAAATTGAAATATGAAAAGTTTCCAAAAATTTCTTACCAAGAATCAATGATAAAGTTTGGAAGTGACAAGCCTGATTTGAGAAATCCTTTAATAATTTCAGATTTAACAGAAATTTTTAAAAGAGGAGACGTAAAATTTGAAATATTTAATAGTTTAGTAAAATCTGGATCTAAAGTAAGGGCAATTGTAACGAAAAATACCAAAGACAAACCTAGAAGTTTTTTTGATGGTATTGACAAATGGGCTAAAGAAGAAGGAGCTTCTGGCCTTGCTTATTTTACTTTTGAAAAAAATAAAAACATTTCTGCAAAAGGACCAATTGGAAAATTATTTTCAGAAGATTCTTTAAAAGAAATTATGAAAATTACCTCAGCATCAATTGGTGACAGTGTTTTTTTAGCTTGTAGCAAAATAAATGAAGTGCAAAGAATTACAGCTTTGGCAAGGGACAAAATAGGACAAGAGTTAAAGCTTATTAACAATGATGAATTTGCCTTTTGTTGGATAGTCGACTATCCAATGTTTGAAAAAGATGAAGTTACAAAAAAAATTAAGTTTAGTCACAATCCTTTTTCTATGCCACAAGGAGACTTAAAAAAAATTGATTTTACTAAGCCATTAAATATTAACGCATATCAATATGACATAGTTTGTAATGGAATAGAGTTATCCTCAGGAGCAATTAGAAATCATATACCAGAATTAATGTATAAGTTATTTTCAATTGCTGGTTATGATAAAAAACATGTTGATGAAAAATTTAGTGGTATGATTAATGCACTTAGTTATGGAGCCCCACCACACGGAGGCATAGCCCCCGGCATAGATAGGATTGTTATGTTGTTGGCGGACGAAAAAAATATTAGAGAAGTAACCATGTTTCCAATGAACCAAAACGCTCAAGATTTAATGATGAAAGCACCTTCCGAGGTTAATTCAGATCAATTAAAAGAATTAAATATTAAGGTTTTAGATAAAAAGAAATAATATCTACTTTTTACTTTTTAAGTTAATTCTTACGTTGCTTAGATCTACAAGTTTCTCTTTATAATTACTTCTTAAAAAACCTTTACTAGTTATGTCTTTTACCAAGTTAACAAATGCATCATCTTCATTTCCATTTATAACTCTATCAGTTTTTGTATTACTAATTAAAGGCGTATGAGCTAGATCTTCTCTATCTAGATACGATATTGCGAGTTCCCTAAAGATATAATCCAATATTGAAGAGGCATTTAAAATTCTATCATTGCCCTTAATTTCACCAGATGGTTCAAATTTTGTTTCAATAAATGCATCAACAAACTCTTCAAGTGGCACCCCATATTGCAAACCTAAAGATATAGCTATTGCAAAATTATTCATTAGAGATTTAACTAACTCTCCTTCTTTATTCATATCGATGAAAATCTCACCAACTTTTCCATCATTGTACTCTCCAGTATGTAAGTAAATTTTATGATCTGCAATCGTAACTTTTTGAATATAGCCCTTTCTTCTATCAGGCATTTTTGATCTATCGTTATTTTTTTTAATCAATTTTTTATTGTTAAAATTATCGACAGTAAAGTCATTAGTGTTTTTAGTCTCTTCTGCTTCTGCATTAATTTTTTCATTAACTAAATTAGCAACATTTAAAAAATCTTTATTTTGTTTTTTTTCTATAATATTACTTGAACCACGTTTATCTAATTGTTTAGTTTTTCTGTTATTTAACTTAACCTCAATTATTTCAACCTTCCCATCATTACGTTTTTCAATTTCTGATAGTTTTTTTTCGTTTAACTCATCAAGTTTATGAATTACTTTAAATGAGCAGGTATAAAATGTTTCTACTAAATAGTTAGGCATAATTTAAATCTCCAGAATTATTTTTATATATTTATAAAGTGTACTAATTTATGATATATACTATATACTCTTTAAGTCTAACAAATTATTTACAATTTTTGATTGTGTACTTTTTTAAAAATGACTTATAGGTAAATAAAATAATAAAAGATATTTATGATAGATTTTTTTAAACAAATATTTATTTGGTGGCACAGACAAACACTTGGGACTTGGTTGTATACATTATTTAATGGAAAATTAATTGGACAAGACGAATTTGGCAACAAATATTATTCAAACAAAAAAAATACAAGGTGGGTAATTTATAGGAAAAGAGTCGAATCATCAAAAATACCACCCGAATGGCATATGTGGATACATTATATGGTAAAAAATAAACCCATTGATAACTTGGCTAAATTTAATTGGCAAAAAAAATATGAAGAAAATTTAACAGGGACTTCCAAAGCTTATAAACCCGAGGGGTCACTACTATCTGATTCGAAAAAAAAAAGTAGAAAATATGAAATTTGGAATAAATAAATTATTTTTTTTAATTTTAATTTTAACCTTTAATAATCCTCTCGTTCTTTTTGCCGAAAATAAAATTCAAACTATTCCTTTAATAAATTTAGAAGAGTTATCACCTACGTTTGAAGAAGAAAAAGATGAGTTGGAAAAAATAGAAAATAAAAATCCTACTGTTAACGATGATAATGATAACGATAATGATAATAATAGTTATAAAAAGAAACTACTTAAAAAAGGAAAGGTTTATACAAACTTAACCGCTTTAGATAAGATTACTGCTAAAACTTCATCTTTTACAGTTGAAGTTGGAGAAAAAAAAAATTTTGGCTCTCTGGAAATTAAGGTTTTAAAATGCGAGATATCAGAAAATGCTGATGTTTTTGATACAGTAGCTTACTTACAGGTTAAAGATTTATCCAGCAATGATAATAATCAAGTTTTTTTATTCAATGGTTGGACTTTTGCATCTAGCCCTACACTTCGATCAATAGACCATCCTATTTATGATTTATGGATTACTAGTTGTGATAATGTTTAATAAAAAGATTCTTTAGATAACCAATTTACATCAAAATCTGAGTTAATGAATTTACTATTTTTTAGTATTTTTTTATGAAGATCTATTGTCGTGGTAATCCCTTCAATAACAAATTCATCCAAAGCTCTAAGCATTCTTTGTATAGCTTCCGTTCTATTTCTTCCCTGACATATCAATTTACAAATTAAACTGTCATAAAATGGAGTAATTTTACACCCTTGGAATATTGCCCCATCTACTCGAGTTCTAAATCCAGACGGTTGATGACAGACTTTAATTATACCTGGAGAGGGTTGGAAGTTTTTACTTGGATCTTCAGCGTTTATTCTACATTCAATTACGTGACCTCTAGGTTTTATATCTTCCTGAGTTAAAGCCGTGTCTCCTTTATTAGCTATCCAAATTTGCTCTTTGACAATATCTATTCCTGTGGCCATCTCAGTTACTGGATGCTCCACCTGAACTCTTGTATTCATTTCAAGAAAATAAAACTTTCCATTTTCATAAATATATTCAACTGTACCAGCGCCTTCGTAACCAATTTTTTCTACCATTTTTACTGTTTTATTTAATAAATCTGATCTAATTTTTTCATCAATAATAGGGCTTGGCGTTTCTTCAATCAATTTTTGATGGTTTCTTTGAACTGAACAATCTCTTTCATTCAAATGAACAGTTCTATTTTTCCCTGACAACACTTGCACCTCAATATGTCTAGGGTTTTTAAAATATTTTTCGATATATAATTTATCATTATTAAAATACTTTTTGGCTTCTAGTTTTGCCATAGAAAACAAATCATTTAGTTCTTCATATTTAGTTACAATTTTCATACCTTTGCCTCCTCCTCCTCCAGCGGCTTTAATTAAAACTGGGTAACCAATTTTATCACAAACTTTTTTAGCATCACTTATGGAAATCACCTCACCATCAGATCCTTCTATAATGGGTAAGCCATTTTCTTTTGCAATTTTTTTTGCCTCAACTTTATCACCCATTTTTTTAATTAGTTCTGAGCTTGGTCCAATAAATTTTACTCCATGTTTTGTAACAATTTCAGCAAAATGTGCATTCTCAGATAAAAAACCATATCCTGGATGAATAGCTTCTGCTCCCGTAACATCTACAGCAGACATTAATGCAGAAATATTTAAATAACTATTTTGTGGTTGATGTGAACCAATGCAAATACTTTCGTCAGCTAATCTAACGTGCATAGAATCCTTATCAACATCAGAATGAACAGCTACAGTAGAAATTCCCCATTCTTTACAGGCTCTTATAATTCGTACTGCTATTTCACCACGGTTAGCGACTAAGATTTTTTTAAACATTATTATTTATTTTAGCAAGATAAGTGTTTGACCAAATTCAACTGGTTCACCATCTTTAACTAGGATTTTACTAACAACACCGTCTTGAGTTGAAGGTACGTGGTTCATTGTTTTCATTGCCTCGACAATCATAATGGTTTGTCCTTTTTTAATTTTTTGATTTATATCAATAAATTTTTTCCCACCTGGTTCTGCAGCTAAATAAGCTGTTCCTACTATTGGAGATGTTATTTTTGAGCCAGACTCATCAACGTCTGCTATTTTTGATTTAATAATTTTATTTTCGCTGTCTATAATATTTGAGTTGTTTATTGATCTTGAAACTTTTACTCGAGAAGATCCTTCAGTATAATCTATCTCGCTAAGATTAAATTCTTTTAAGTACCCTACAAGTTCTTCAATAATTTTTTTATTAATTTTCATCTTTAAGAGTTTCTTTCACCGAGTCTAATGCCATAATATATCCTTTTATACCAAATCCACAAATAATTCCTTTAGCTGCTTTGCTAATCAAAGAGTTTTTTCTAAAATCTTCACGATTGTAAATATTTGTTATGTGTACTTCAATAGTAGTTAGTTTAACTGCTAAAAGAGCATCTAAAATGGCTACTGATGTGTGTGTATAACCAGCTGCATTAATAATTATAGCGTCAAAAATACCCTTTGCTTTTTGTATTGCTGTTACAATCTCACCTTCTATATTGGATTGAAAGAATTCAATATTTAAATTGATAGATTTTGCGTGCAACTCACAATTTTTTTTTAAATCTTCAAGAGTGGCATTTCCATACTTTGATTCTTCTCTTTGGCCAAGTAGATTTAAATTAGGTCCATTTATTATTAGTATTTTTTTTGTCATTTAAATAAGTTAAAATAATTCAAATGAATAACTTAAATGTGGCAAAAATACAATTAAATGGGAAAAGACACCAAATAAATGTCGGAACTAATTTAAATGAACTATTAAATAGCCTTAAAATTGAAAAAAAGAAAGTTGCTATAGAAGTGAATGGTAAAATTGTAGAAAAAAGTAAATACTTAAAATTAATTTTAAACAAAGATGATAAAGTTGAAATAGTTCATTTTATTGGTGGAGGTTAAGCTTCGTGGAAGATATATTTACAATTGCTAATAAAAATTTTAAATCTCGATTAATTGTTGGGACAGGGAAGTACAAAAGCTTTGAAGAAACAGCTAACGCTGTTAAAGCTTCTGGAGCTGATATAGTTACTGTAGCAGTCCGTAGAGTGAATATATTAAATAAAGACGAACCTTTATTAATGGATTATCTTAACCCAAAATCTATTACATATCTTCCTAATACAGCTGGTTGCTACACAACAGAAGAAGCACTCCGAACACTTAGATTAGCACGAGAGATAGGTGGTTGGAAACTAGTAAAGTTAGAAGTGTTGGGTGATAAAAAAACTCTTTATCCAAATATGATAGAAACAATAAAATCAACAGAAATTTTAGTTAAAGAAGGCTTTGAGGTAATGGTCTATTGCACGGATGATCCAATACTATCAAGAAAACTAGAAGAAGTTGGAGCTTGTGCAATTATGCCTTTAGCTGCTCCGATAGGCTCTGGGCTAGGTATACAAAATAAAACAAACATAAGTTTAATTAAAGAACAATCAAGTGTACCAGTTATAGTGGACGCAGGAGTCGGCACGGCATCTGATGCAACTATAGCTATGGAATTAGGATGTGATGCAGTTCTTGTTAACACGGCTATTGCAGAAGCAAAAAATCCAATTTTAATGGCTGAATCTATGAAGTATGCAGTTATAGCTGGAAGAAAATCATTTAAAGCAGAACGTATGAAAAAAAGAAAATACGGAAGTCCTTCTTCGCCAAAAAGAGATTAAATTTAACTAATTTTGTTAACTAATTTTTTTTTTTGAGAAGTGTTACTAGCTATTTTTGGTTTAGGTTTATATTTTTTATGAAAGTCATTTCTCTTATTGAACTTTTTAACAAATTTTTTGTTTTTAAAGTTATTTCTTTTAAAATCTTGTTTGATAAAACTTGATTCAATTTTTTCAATATTTTCAACTTTTTTAATAATTTTTTTATTTTTATTAAGCAAGTCAATTTTATATTCAGGTAATATCAAATTTTTGTCTGAAATTAAGTTAAATTCGAGTTTATATTTATTTTTAAAGTGATTAATTTCTTTTACTAAATTTTTTTCAATAAAAACTTTTACTTTTTCAGGAATACTTACATTTATTATTTTAGCTTTGTTTGAAAAAGCTAATTCTTCAGCTTTTTTAACAATTTTTAATGCAAAAGAATCAAGCGACAAAACCATATTCCATTTAACAGAACTCTCTCTCAGTCTTTGTCTAGTCATTTCTAATAAACCAAAAGTACTTATTCTTCCAAATTGACTTCTGGCTCTATCATCTTTCAATTTTTCTCTTAATTTCTTTTCAACAAGTCTTCTGTTATAAAAATTCATCATATCAATAAAATCTATTACTATTAACCCAGATAGATCTCTTATTTTAATTTGTCTTGATATTTCTTCAGCTGCTTCAAGATTGGTATTTAATGCAGTTTTTTCAATATTAGATTCTTTTATTGATTGTCCGGAGTTAATATCAATTGAAACTAAAGCTTCAGTAGGATTAATAACAATATAACCTCCTGATGTTAACTTTACTGTAGGTTCAAAAATTCCATTTAAATTTTTTTCAATTTCAGCGCTATGAAATAAAGGAACTTTGCCTCTATATTTTTTAATTTTTTTTAAATTCTCAGGCATCAGCAACTTCATAAAATTTTTTGTCTTTTGATACCCTTCATTTCCATCAACGATTACATTATTTGTTTCGCTATCAAATATATCTCTAAGAGCTCTTTTTATTATATCTCCCTCTTCATAAACTAAAGAAGGAGCGATAGATTTTACAGCTTTAGTTTTTATTTCCTCCCAGACAGAAACGATATTTTTAATATCATTATCTAGTTCATTTTTTGTTTTATTTAATCCAGCCGTTCTAACTATTAAACCCATTTTTTCTGGAATCTTTATTTCTTGAAGAATTTTTCTAATTTTTCTTCTATCATCCGAATTTACAATTTTTCGTGAAATTCCACCGCCTTTAGGAGTGTTAGGCATCAAAACGCTATATTTCCCAGCCAATGATATAAAGGTTGTTAAAGCGGCACCTTTTTGCCCTCTTTCATCTTTTAAAATTTGAATTAAAACTATTTGGTCTGGCTTGATAACTTCTTGAATTTTATATCTTTTTATTCCGTATCTTTTTTTCAAATCGTTAAATTGATTATTGCTTTTATCTAATGAAGAATTATTTTCTCTAGGTTTTTCAACGCTTATATTGTTCGACTCATTGTTTTCATTTTGGGAGCCAAAATCAGATGATTCATTTTGAGTTTTTTCAACATCTTTACTTTTCTCTTTTAATTCAAGTCTTAAATTTTCTTCTTCTTTTTGAAGTTTTTCTTTGTCTACGTGTGGTATTTGATAATAATCTGACTGAATGTCATTAAATGCTAGGAAACCATGTTTTTGCTTTCCATAATTTATAAAAGCTGCTTGTAAAGATGGTTCTACTCTACTTACTTTGCCTAAATATATATTATTTTTTAAAAATAATTTATTTTTGTTTTCATACTCATACTCTTCAATATGATTTTCTGATTTAAGCACGACTCTAGTTTCATCTGGATGCGAAGCATCAATGTACAAATTTTTTTCCATGAAGTTTTATTCCTATTTATGGTGTTTGTTATGATCATAATTTTGAATTTTGTTAGTAATTATTAGATATTTATATATTAATTATTTAAAGAAATATATGCAATTATCTCTTGCAAATTGTATAAAAAATACAAATTGCCCTAAGAAAGCCAGAATCTAATCATTTCTACAAAAAGTGTTCAATTTTTTTAAAAAAATAACAAATTTGGCAATTTTAGTAATTACTTTAGGAGCTTTATTTTTATTTTCCACTTTATGGTATTTTTCATCCGATTTACCTGATTACAAGATACTAGCTAATTATAAACCACCAGTTTCAAGTAGAGTGCACTCAGGCGAAGGACAACTAATAGCAGAATATGCTCTACAAAAAAGATTATTTATTCCTTACGAATCAATCCCAAAAAAAGTTATTAATTCTTTTTTATCGGCTGAAGATAAAAATTTTTTTTCACACCCAGGGATAGACGTAAAAAGCGTTACTAGAGCTGTAATTAAAAATTTAAAAAACTTTTTCTCAGAGAAAAGGTTAGAAGGAGCATCAACAATAACACAGCAGGTTGCAAAAAATTTTTTACTAACAAGTGAAGTTTCAGTAAAAAGAAAAATTAAAGAAGCGATTTTAGCTTTTAGAATTGAGAGAGCTTACTCAAAAGAAAGAATTATGGAATTATACTTAAACCAAATATATTTAGGTCAAGGAACGTATGGCATAGCCGCAGCAAGCTTAGAGTATTTTGATAAAGCAGTAAGCGAACTAAACTTAGAAGAAGCAGCATTACTAGCTGCTCTTCCAAAAGCACCAAGTAATTACAATCCCTACAAATCAATTAAAAAAGCAAAAATAAGAAGAGATTTAGTTTTGAAAAATCTTTATGAAAATTTATATATCAACAAAGAAGATTACGAAAAGTTAAAAAGTAAAAAAATAATAACAAAAAAAAGAAAAATAAAGTTGCTTGAGGAAGCAAATTTTTATTCTGAAGAAGTTAGAAGGATAGTAAATGATATGTATGGTTATGATAATTTATACAAAGGAGGTCTGTCAATTAAAACACCTTTAAATTCAAGTTATCAAGTTGAAGCTTTAAAGGCTTTAAGAAAAGGACTAGAAGAATATGACACCAGACATGGATGGAGAGGAGCTATTATTAATTTAAAAAAAAAGGATTGGGAAAAAAATATTCAAGAATATATTCCCGACAGAAGTTTGGACTGGAAGTTAGCTAAAGTGATTGAGGTTAATAAATTAATTTCAAAAATTGAATTACAAAATAAAGAAATAGGTTTTATTAATTTCACAAATGTTGCGTGGACAAGAAAAAAAAGCTTTGAAGATATTTTAAATGTTAATGATATTATTTACGTTAAAAAAATAAAAAAAAATAAATGGAACCTAAAACAATTACCTAAAATTAATGGTGCAATTGTAGTTATGGATCCTTATACAGGAAAAGTATTAGCGATGGCTGGTGGTTTTAGTTTCAAATTAAGTGAATTTAACAGAGCTACTCAAGCTAAGAGACAACCAGGATCGGCTTTTAAACCATTTGTATACGCTGCTGCTCTTGAAAGTGGATTTACACCATCTACATTAATTTTGGATGCCCCATTTGTGATGGACCAAGGAGTGGGTTTAAAAACATGGAAGCCAGAAAACTATGGAAAAAAGTTCTATGGACCCTCAACTTTAAGAACAGGAATAGAAAAATCTAGAAATTTGATGACTGTTAGAGTAGCAAAAAAAGTAGGATTTGAAAAAATCTCAAGCATTACAAAAAAATTTGGAATATATGAGGATATACCAGAACTTTTATCAGTTTCACTTGGCTCTGCCGAAACAACTTTAATCCAACTCACTAATGCTTATTGTACATTTGTAAATGGTGGAAAAAAAGTAAATCCAATTTTTATTGATAGAATTCAAGACAGAAGAGGCAAAACAATTTATAACTCAGATAAAAGAAAATGTATTGGCTGTGAAGAAATATCTTACCTAAAAAATGAAATTCCCAAAATTTCAAATAACAAAGAACAAATAATTTCTTCTGAAACTGCCTATCAAATAACATCAATGATGGAGGGAGTTGTGTCTAGAGGTACAGGAAGAAAACTTAAAAACTTAAATTTAATCTTAGCTGGAAAAACTGGAACAACAAACAAAAATATGGATGCATGGTTTTTAGGATTTACCTCAAGACTTGTAATCGGTGTATATGTTGGTTTTGATGAACCAAAAACCTTAGGTAAATACGAAACTGGAGCAAAAGCAGCATTACCAATTTTTAAAAATTTTGTAAAAAATGTTGTAAAAAAAAGAGAAGCAATTCCGTTTAAAATACCAAAAAGTATAAATTTAGTAATGGTTGACTCAGAAACTGGCCTACCTGCAAATAAAGAAACAAAAAACGTTATATATGAGTCTTTTAAACCAAGTGATAAATTTATAGTTGATCTTAGAAAAGTGTATAATAAAGATAATAAAAAAAATTATGATTCTAAAGATGAAAATTTAATATTCAAATTTTACTAACTATGGATGATTTAAAAAATAATATTACAAAAATTAAAAAAATATCAGGCAATGTGAGGAGGTATCTTTGATAAAAATAAAGTTGAAGATAAAATTAAAAAATTTGAAAAATTAGTTCTTGAAAATAATTTTTGGAATGATAAATCTAAAGCACAAAAAATTCTTAAAGAGAAAAAATTTTTAGAAAATATATTAAATAATTTTAACTTAACTACTAACGAGCTAGATGATTTAGAAGGACTTTTAAGCTTAGCTTTAAAAGAAAATGATTTAGATGTAGTAAAAGATTGTGAAAAAAAAATAACCTCATTAAATAAAAAAATAAAAGAAACTGAGGTTCACTGTTTTCTATCTGGAGAAAATGATTATCTAGACACCTACCTTGAAATACATGCTGGAGCTGGTGGTGCCGAAAGCCAAGATTGGGCTCAAATGCTAAGAAGAATGTATTTTAAATGGGCAGAAAAAAAAAATGGAAGATTTGAAATTATTAATGAGCACAAAGCTGATGGAGCAGGAATAAAATCAAGCACAATAAAAATTACAGGACCTTATATGTACGGTTGGTTAAAATCTGAATCAGGAGTTCATAGATTGGTTAGAATTTCTCCCTTTGATTCAGGTGCAAGAAGACACACTAGTTTTGCTAGTATTTGGGTTTATCCAGTGCTTGATGATAGTATTAAAATTGATATTCAAGAAAAAGATATACGTATTGATACTTACAAATCTAGTGGCAAAGGAGGTCAATCCGTAAATACAACAGATAGTGCTGTAAGAATAACACATTTGCCAACAAGTATAGTTGTTCAATGTCAAAATGAAAGATCACAACATAAAAATAAAGAAACTTGCTTTAATATGCTCAAGGCTCGTTTATACAATTACGAAATACAAAAAAAAGATAAAGCATCAGAAAGTTTAGCAAAGTCAAAAACAGACATAGGTTGGGGGCACCAAATAAGATCTTATGTTTTGCAGCCATATCAATTAGTTAAAGATTTGAGAAACAATTTAGAAAATACAGATCCAGAAAGTGTTTTAGATGGTGAAATTGATGGTTTTTTAGAATCAGCTCTCTACGAATCAAAGGAAAAAAAGTAATTCTATATGATAAAATTTTTATTAAAATTACTAACCTTAGTATTTATTATTTTATTTTCGTTAGGAATTTATTTAAGTTATTTTGGCTTAGAAACTGAAAAGTTTGACATTTTAATTAAAAAAAAAGCTAATGAAGTTAATCAAAATATAAAGTTAGAATTTAAAAAAACAAAAATATATCTTAGCCCTACAGATTTTAATTTAATTATAAAATTAAAAAATCCAAAGATTTTAGTTAGAAAAAATGAAATTATTTTATCTAAACTAAATTTATTATTATCGTTAAAATCTTTTTTAAGTTCTAATTTTTTATTAAAAAGAGTTGAAATTGCGTTTGCTGAAAATGATATTAAAGATTTAACTAAGATTACCAATATATTTGTCCCAAAAATTATCAATAAAAAAATTAGGGAAATTTTTAACAAAGGTAAAATGGAGGGTGAATTTATTATTCCATTTGATAAAAATGGAGATATAGGAAAAAATTATAGGTTTTCTGGTAAAGTAATAGGTGCCTCCATAAATTTACCAAAAAGTTTTCATATAAAGAATTTAACAACTAAAATTAGCCACACTAAAGAGAATAGTATTAATTTTTTTAATATTACAATAGAAAAAGGCAGCGTATTTAATATCGAATTATCTGATAGCACAATTAAGTTAAAACATAATAATAATGAGACGGAAGTAGCAAGTTTATTAAGAACCAATGGGTCCTTTAATTTTTCTCAAATCAAAAAAATTTCTTCTTTATTTAAGCTAGATGTTAATAACTTTAAAAATATTCATGGTAAAGCTGATTTAAAAACAAATATTAATTTTAAGTTAAAAGAAAACTACACTATTAATAACTTGATTTATTCACTTGAAGGAGAAATTCCTTATGCTGAAGTATATCCTAAAAAAAGTGAAGCTATTAAAAAATACCTACCAGAATATAGTGATAAAATAATAATTAAAGACTCAAAAATTAAATTTATTAAAAAAGATTTAATTAATAAAGTTGAATTAAATGGATTTTTAAAACTGAAAGAGTATTTTGATACTTTTAATATAAAACGAACTTACGACCATAATAAAAAAAATATTAATATTATCAGCAATATTGACTTAACAAATTCCAAAGTTAAAATTTCTAAGTTAAATTATATTAAAAATAGCGGTGAAAAATCTGATTTAAATATTGATTTAGATTTCATATTAAATGAATATTACCACGTAAACAATCTAACTTTTATATCCGATCAAAGTAAAATACACTTACGCAAGCTAAAGCTTAATAAAAATTTTGAAATTAATGATTTTAAGAATGTGGAAATTAAAACCTTTAAAAATGGTTCTAAAAATAATGATTTTCAAGTGAAAAAATATGACACCATAATTGTTTCTGGAAAATCCTTTGATGCTCAATCTTTACTAAAATCTCTTTATAAAAAAGATGAAAGAAAAACTTTTAGCAAAAAATTTAATAGTGAAATCAAAATCAGTTTATCTAAAGTTATTACTGGAACAAATGATGATATTACTGATTTTGGAATGATTTCTACTATTAAAAAAGGATCATATAATAAGTTGAGTTTAAAAGGTAACTTTTCTAAAAATGAAATTTTAGAGATGTCAATATATCAAGTAGATAAAGATAAAAAAACTCTTCATATTATTTCTGATAGAGCGAGGCCTTTTGTAAAAAATTTTGATTTTGTTAAGGGATTTGAAGGAGGTAAGCTTGAATATGAATCAATTATTTCTGAAGAAATTTCTAACTCAAATTTAATAATTACAGACTTTAAAGTTTCTAAAGTCCCTGCGTTAGCAAAATTGTTAACATTAGCTTCATTACAGGGAATAGCTGATACCTTAGGAGGGGAAGGTATAAGATTTGAATCTTTTGAAATGAAATCAAATACAAAGGCGAACGTTATGAATATAGAAGACGCTTTAGCAATAGGACCAGCAGTATCAATATTATTAGAAGGCTATGTTGATAAAGGAAAAACAGTAAGTTTACGAGGAACATTAGTGCCAGCAACAAAGTTAAATTCAATTATCGCCTCAATACCTGTGGTTGGTAATATTTTGGTGGGTAAAAAAACTGGAGAAGGAGTAGTTGGTGTTAGTTTTAAAATGAAAGGTTCTCCGAAAGATATAAAAACAACCGTAAATCCAATTAAAACCTTAACACCTAGATTTATCGTCAGAGCTGTTGAAAAAATGAAAAAAAAGAAAGAAAACGCTAAATAATTTTTACGATAACATGTTGTTTTTTTCCATGTGATACCTTCATGAAACTATTTTGCTCAAAATTATCTTCATAAAGTATTTTATTTTCATCTGTTATAGTTTCGTTATTAATTCTAAGGCCATTATTTCTAATCATTCTTCTTATCTCTCCCTTTGAACTGCCTAGTTTTGTAAGAAGAACTAAATCTAATATATTTATTCCATTCGTTATTTCGTTCTTTTTTACTTTTATTGTTGGTAAATCTTTTCCAGCGGATTTATCTTTAAAAGTTTTTTTTGCTGTAGTTTCTGAATCGTTGGCAGCTTTAGAACCATGCAGCATTGTAGTAGCTTCATTAGCAAGAAGAATTTTTAACTCATTAATATCTCTACTACTTTTAAAATTATTTATTTTTTCTACATCTAAATCAGTAAAAAGTTTTAAAAAATTTATAACATCTTTGTCATCTGTGTTTCTCCAGAACTGCCAGTAAGCATAAGGAGAAAGCATTTTTTTATTTAGCCAAATTGCACCTTTTTCTGTTTTTCCCATTTTTGCTCCAGACGCAAGGGTTATTAGTGGTGTAGTTAATCCATAAGTTTGTTTTTTCTCTTTTCTTTTAATTAAATCTGTTCCATTAACAATATTACCCCACTGATCTGAGCCTCCAATTTGCAAGATGCATTTATGTCTTTTGTTAAGTTCATAAAAATCATAGGACTGAAGCATCATGTAGTTAAATTCCATGTAGCTTAATGATTGCTCTCTTTGTAATCGTAATTTAACACTATCGAAGGTTAACATTTTATTTATCGTGAAATGTTTGCCGATTTCTCTTAAAAAATTAATATAATTTAATTTACTCAACCAAGAATAATTATTAACAAAAATAGGTTTAGTTTTTGGATTTTTAGATTTTAAAAAAATTTTGAATACATTTTCAATACTCTTGATATTTTTATTGATTTCCTTTTTATCAAGAATTTTTCTGGTTTCCTCTTTTCCAGAAGGATCTCCTATGAGTGTTGTTCCACCTCCAAGTAAAACTATTGGCTGGTGTCCATATTTTTGTAAAAGGCGAAGACACATGATTTGCATTAAACTTCCAACATGTAGGCTTGGGGCAGTACAATCGAAACCAATATAAGCTTTTACCTTACCTTCAGACATTAGATTGCTTAAAGCAATTTCATCTGTGCATTGATTAAAATAACCTCGATTTTGGAATTCTTTTAGAAATGTTTCTTGCATGAATTTTTAAGTTCTCTAAGTTGTAATATACAAGATTCTTTTTAAATTAAATATAATTTATGAGCAAATCATTTTGTAGTTTAGGTTTAATGAGCGGTACATCAATGGATGGTGTAGATGCATCAATTATTCAATCAGACGGTGAGACCGAATATAGAGATATTCTAGATAAGTATTTTGAATATCCTAAAAATATCTATAACAATTTAACTAAAATTAGAGATAAAATTAAAAATCAAGAAGATTTAAAAGAATTTTCAAAAGAAATAACAATACTTGAAAAAGATATAACTTTATTTCATGCAGAAATAGTCAACAAGCTTGCTAGAAAGACAAAAGAGAACATCGACCTGGTAGGATTTCATGGTCAAACTATTTTTCATAATGCTAATGAAAAAATTTCAAAACAATTAGGTGATGGAAAACTTCTTTCAAAACTTACAAAAAAAACAGTTATTTATGATTTTAGACAAAATGATTTAAAAAACGGAGGTCAAGGCGCTCCTTTAACTCCTATTTTTCATAATATAGTGGCAAATAAAATTAATGAAAGTTACAAAATTGGATTTCCTATTAGCATTCTTAACATAGGAGGTATTTCAAATATTACTACAACCATGGATAAAAAAAACCCGATGGACTTTCTATTGCCGAATCAAATTTCTGCTTATGATATTGGCCCAGGCAATTGTTTAATTGACGAATGGGTTAGAAAAAAAACAAAAAAAAAATATGATGAGGATGGTTTAATTGCTAAATCAGGAAATACAGATAAATTAATTTTAAATAAAGCTTTAAAAAATTTAAACAAAGTATCATATGATAGATCTTTAGATACAAAAGATTTTGATCTATCTTTTGCTAAAGAGCTTTCTTTAAAAGATGGCGCTTCCACGTTAACGGATTTTACAGCTACACTTATTGCAAAAGGAATAAGATATTCTAATAGCATAGGTCATCCACGTTTGACAAAGTGGCTAGTTTGTGGAGGAGGTAGAAAAAATAAATATTTAATGGATGCTATAATAAACAAAGGTTTTAATTATCTTAAAGCCTCAGAGCATGTAAATAAAAAAATAGAAGTTGAAAAAAATTATGATGAGTGGTTAGATTCTGCAATTATAACTTCGAATGAACATGTAGCTAATCAACAGTTAGATGATTTTAAAACTATATCTTTCGAATCCATAGACAAATATGGAATAGATGGAGATTTCGTGGAGTCGCAAGCTTTTGCTTACTTGGCTGTTAGATCTTATTTAAAATTACCAATTTCTTATCCATCAACTACTGGAGTAAAAAAACCTTGTTCGGGTGGTAGAATTTTTAAATATTAAAGTATAGTGATTTTATCTTTTAAATAGCTGCTAATAATCGTTGATAATTCTTTTTCTTTATTTTTATAAAAATGATTGGCGTTTAAAATTGAATTAAATTGCACTTCTATATTTTTTTGCATATTTAATTTTTTTTTTAAATTTAGAATACTCTCTTCGGAAACTAACTCATCATTTTTTCCATAAACAACAATACCTGAAATTGGACATGGAGCTAAAAAAGTAAAATCATACACGTTTGGTTGAGGAGAAATAGCTATAAATTTATTTACCTCAGGTCTTCTCATTATTAATTGCATACATATAAGAGAACCAAATGAAAACCCAGAAACCCAACATTGACTATAGCCTGGATTGTCTCTTTCTATCCAATCTAGCGCTGCTGCTGCGTCTGATAATTCACCCTGACCATTGTCAAACATGCCATCACTTTTTTCTACACCTCTAAAATTAATTCTAATTACTGAAAATCCATTTCTATAAAAACTGTTATATGCTTCGTACACTATTCTATTATTCATAGTGCCCCCATACTGCGGATGAGGCTGCAACACTAAAGCTACCGGCGCTCCCTGCTGTTTACTCTTAATATATTTTGCTTGAATTCTACCGCAAGGACCTGGAATAAAAATTTCTTTGTTTTCATTTTTCATAAAATTTTTAGTAATGATAATTAGTTTCAAAAAAAGAATAGCTTTATAGCATGTTTAAAGCGCGGCAATTTTATTTATTTCTATACTTGACTATTTTAGTAGGAATCAATAAAAATTGAGTAAAATATAAGGTAATTGATATGAAATTAACTAGCAAAGGTAGATACGCTGTAATGGCAATGGCAGATTTAGCTAAGATTAACGCTAATCAGCCAACAAGTTTATCAGAAATATCTATAAGGCAAGGAATATCAATATCTTTTTTAGAGCAAATCTTTTTAAAGTTAAAAAAAAATAATTTAGTTCACAGCCTAAGAGGACCAACTGGTGGCTATTTATTATCCAAACCACCAGAAGAAATAAAATTATCAAACATAATTAAAGCTGTAGATGAAACGGTTAAAACTGTGGGATGCAAAAAAGAGTCTAAAAAAGGATGTACTGGCAAATCAGTAAAATGTATTACACATAACTTATGGGATGATTTGGAAAATCATATAAATAGTTTTTTTGAAAAAAATACCCTGAAAGATATAATTTTCAAAGTTGAAAAAGAGAAGCAAAGAGAGTTGAGCTCATGAAACAACAAGAATTAGAAAATTCAAAAGAATATAAATATGGCTTTACCACAGACATTGAAAGCATTAGAGCTCCAAAGGGACTTAACGAAGACGTAATTAAATTTATCTCAAATATAAAGCAGGAACCAAAATGGATGCTTGATTGGAGATTAAAAGCCTATAGTAGATTAAAAAACTTAAAAGAACCCAATTGGCAAAAACCAAAATACCCAAAAATTAATTATCAAGATTTATATTATTATTCAGCACCTAAAAGCTCTTCAAATAAACCAAAAAGCCTTAGCGAAGTAGACCCTAAATTAATTGAAACATATAAAAAATTAGGGATTCCTCTGCAAGAACAAAAAAGGCTAAGCGGAGTAGCTGTTGATGCTGTTTTTGACTCTGTTTCTGTCGCAACAACTTTTAAAGAAGAATTAACAAAAAAAGGAATAATTTTTTGTCCAATTTCGGAAGCAATTCGAAAACACCCAGAATTAGTTAAAAAATATTTAGGATCTGTAATTCCAATTACCGACCATTATTTTGCAACATTAAATTCAGCGGTATTTACTGATGGTTCATTTGTTTATATTCCTGAAGGAGTAAGATGCCCAATGGAACTTTCTACATATTTTAGAATTAATGCATCTGAAACTGGACAGTTTGAAAGAACTTTAATTATTGCGGACAAGGATAGTTATGTTAGTTATTTAGAGGGGTGTACAGCACCTATGCGTGATGAAAATCAACTCCATGCTGCAAACGTTGAGTTAGTTGCTTTAGATAATGCTGAAATAAAATATTCTACAGTACAAAACTGGTATCCGGGAGATAAAGATGGAAAAGGTGGAATATATAATTTTGTTACAAAAAGAGGAGCGTGCAGAGGAAAAAATTCAAAAATTTCATGGACACAAGTAGAGACAGGATCAGCCATCACATGGAAATATCCAAGCTGTATTTTACAGGGAGACAATTCAGTTGGTGAATTTTATTCTATCGCTATTACTAACAACCATCAAAAAGCAGATACAGGCACCAAAATGATTCATCTAGGAAAAAATACAAAAAGTAAAATTATTTCTAAAGGAATATCTGCCGGATTTGCAGATAATACTTACAGAGGGTTAGTAAAAGTTAGTTCTAATGCTACCAACGCTCGAAATTATACACAGTGTGATTCATTGTTAATGGGAAATAAATGTGGTGCCCATACAATTCCATATATTGAAAATAAAAATTCTACAGCAAATATTGAGCATGAAGCTACAACTTCTAAAATAAGTGATGAGCAGCTTTTTTATTGCAATCAAAGAGGTTTAAATCAAGAAGAAGCCGTAAGTTTAATTGTTAATGGTTTTTGTAAAGAAGTACTTCAACAATTACCTATGGAATTTGCAGTAGAAGCTCAAAAACTAGTTGGAATTAGCTTAGAAGGAAGTGTTGGTTAATGTTAGATATAAAAAATCTTAACGCATCAATAGATGGAAAAAAAATATTGCAGAATTTTAATCTTAAAATTAATAAAGGAGAAGTTCATGCTATTATGGGACCAAATGGTTCAGGAAAAAGTACATTAGCCAATGTATTGGCTGGAAGAAAAGGTTATGAAATTGAAGGAAAAGTTTTGTATGAAGATGAAAATCTTTTAGAGTTACCAATAGAAGAAAGAGCACAAAAAGGAATATTTTTAGCTTTTCAATATCCAATAGAAATACCAGGAGTTAATACAAACAATTTTCTTAAGACTTCTCTAAATGCTACTCTTAAATTTAAGGGATTAAAGGAGCTAGATTCATTAGATTTTTTAAAATTAGTTAAGGAAAAATCAAAAAATTTAAAAATTGAAGAAAAAATACTAAGCAGACAGTTAAACGTAGGTTTTTCTGGTGGTGAAAAGAAAAAAAATGAGATTTTGCAAATGACAATATTAGAGCCAAAGTTAGCAATTTTAGATGAAACAGACTCAGGACTAGACATAGATGCATTAAAAATAGTTTCAGAGGGAGTAAACTCATTAAGAAATAATGGAAGATCTTTTTTGATTATTACTCACTATCAACGACTATTAGACTACATAAAACCAGATTTTGTTCATGTGCTTGTGAATGGAAAAATAGTTAAAACAGGAAGTAGTGATTTAGCTTTAGAATTAGAAAAAGATGGATACGAAGGTGTGTCAGCAATAAAATGAATTTAAAATTTGAAGAATTTCAAAAAAAAAATATAAGCTTTGAAGAACTAGATAATATTAGAAAAAAAAGCTTTCAAAAATTTGAAACTCAAGGATTTCCTACAAAAAAACAGGAACATTGGAAATACACAGATCTTAAAAATATTATCAATAACAATTTTGAAAATCTTCAAATTTTTAAAGATGATAAAAATTCACCATATAACGATAAATTGATAATAAAAAATTTTGATCACAATAAAATAATTTTATTAAATGGCAACTTCATCGAAGCAAATTTTGCTTTTGAAGATAAAAAAAAAATAAAAATCAAATCTTTAAAAGCTATATTTGAAAATAAAAAAGATTTTGAAAAAATTAAAGATTATTTTGAAGATGATCAAAATTCTTTAATTTCATTAAACCACGCGTTAACAAATGATGGTTTTATTTTAGAAATAGAAGATAATTATTTATTCAGTAAACCACTAGTTATTTATAATTTTTTTGATAAAGCGGCAGAAAGCAAAATTATTAATAACAAGATTTTTATTTTACTAGGAAAAGAATCAAGTTTAAGTCTAGTAGATTTTTATAGATGTGAAAATAATATTAAATATTTCAATAATACGATTCATAACTATACTATTAAAAAAAATGCTATATTTAAAAAATTTAGCATTAATGATAATTTAGATAATTCTTATATTTATAATTCTGTTAATGTAAAAAGCTATTCTAACAGTGTTTATGAAAATTTCTTATTATCGCTAGGGCCCAATCTTATAAAAAATGAAATTCATTGTAATTTGTTAGAAAACTTTAGCTCATGTTTTGTAAATGGAATTATGCTTTTAAATGGAGATCAACACCATGAGTTAAAAACTAATGTAAATCATAAATATGAAAATTGTAAAAGCTCACAATTAATTAAAAGTGTTTTATTAGATAAAAGTAGCGGAACTTATCAAGGCAAAATTTATGTCGACAAAAGAGCACAAAAAACAAACGGTTACCAACTTAGTAAAGCATTAATTTTATCTGAAAATTCTGAATTTAATTCTAAGCCAGAGCTAGAAATATACGCAGACGACGTAAAATGCTCCCATGGCTCCACTACAGGAAATATAGATGAAGACTCTATATTTTATTTAATGGCTAGAGGTCTAACAAGAGATCAAGCAAATAAAATGATAGTAGAAGGTTTTTTAAATGAAGCTATTGAAACTATAACAGAACCTAATATTAAAATTCTTATTTTAAAATTATTTAATAAAAGAATTAACAACGTGAATGTGTAAATGAATATAGAAAATATAAAATCACAATTTCCAATTTTTTCTAAAAAAATCAATGGAAAACCTTTAGTTTATTTAGATAGCTCTAACTCATCACAAAAACCAATAAGCGTTATTAATAGATTAGAAAGTTTTTATAAAAATGAGTTTTCTAATATAGGAAGAAGTATTCACTCCTTATCTGTTAATGCTACAAATAAATTTGACGAAACCAGAATGAGTGTTAAAAATTTTATTAACGCCAACTCAAAAGACGAAATTATTTTTACTAAAAATGCCACTGAATCAATCAATCTAATCGCATCAACTTTTGGTCAACAGAACATTAGAAGAGGAGATGAAATTTTAATAACCGAACTAGAGCATCACTCAAATTATGTACCGTGGCATTACCTCAGAGAAAGCAAAGGAGCTATAATTAAATTTGCACCAATTAATGATGATGGTGATATTATAATTGGTGAACTAGAAAAGTTAATAAGTTCAAAGACAAAAATTATAGCAATAACACATTTGTCTAATGTAACTGGCACAATAGTTCCGGTTAAAGAAATTATAGATATTGCTCATAAAAAAAATATCCCAGTTTTAGTTGATGGATGTCAAAGTGCTCCACATTTAAAAATAGATGTAAAGGACTTAGATTGTGATTTTTATGCTATCTCAGGACATAAAGTTTATGGACCTACCGGAGTAGGAATTTTGTATGGAAAAAAAAAATGGCTTGAAAAATTACCTCCTTACATAGGAGGAGGAGGAATGATTAGTGAAGTTACTAAAGATAAAATTTCTTATGCTCCACTTCCAGAAAAATTTGAAGCAGGAACTATGCCCACAGCTGAAGTTGTGGCTTTCAATGAGTCAATTAAATTTATGGAATCAATTGGAATTAAAAATTTAGTAAATCATGAACGCGAACTTACTAACTATGCGTTAGAAAAACTAAAAACAATTAATTCAGTTAAAATAATTGGGAATCCAAAAAATAAAGCGGGTGTAATTTCTTTTACAATAAAGGGAATACACCCACATGATATAGCTACGATTTTAGATGAAGAAGGAGTGGCAGTTAGAGCTGGACATCATTGTTGTCAAATATTGCACCAAAGGTTAAACTTGACAGCGTCAGCGAGAGCGTCCTTTGGGGTTTACAACAACAAAGAAGATGTTGATGTTCTCTGCAAAGCAATTGAAAATTGCAGAAAGGTTTTTGATTTAAAATAATGGATTTAAAAGAGTTATATCAGGATATAATTTTAGAACATGGTAAAAATCCAAGAAACTTTGGTAAATGTATTGGGTTTAATCATGAGGCCAAGGGCCACAATCCTTTATGTGGTGATCAAGTTCAAGTTTATTTAAAGTTAAACGAAAAAAAAAATGTTGAAGAATTGACATTTGAAGGATCAGGTTGTGCCATTTCCATGGCATCAACCTCAATAATGACCGAACTAGTTAAAGGAAAATCTTTTGAAACTGCAAAAAAAATTGTAAATGAATTTTTAAACATGGTTAAAAATGGGTCTCAAATAACAACACAAGATTTAAATGAAGACCAAAAGATTAAAGTTATGTCTTTATCTGGTGTGAAACAATATCCAATGAGAGTAAAATGTGCTACTTTATCTTGGCATACTCTTGTTTCGGCTTTAGAAGGTAAAAATACAGATGTTAATACAGAGAAAGTAGATTAATGAGTGTTATTAAAGATAAAATAATAGAAGAAGTTAAAAAGATTTTTGATCCTGAAATTCCAGTAAATATTTATGAATTAGGTTTAATTTATAAAATAGAAGTTGATGAAAAAAATAAAGTTAATGTTGATATGACATTAACATCCCCAAATTGTCCTGTAGCCGAAAGTTTGCCAAACGAAGTTAAGGAGAGTATAAGAAAAGTCAAAGGTGTTTCTGAGGTAAATTTAAATTTAGTTTGGGAACCTCCGTGGGATAAAGATAAAATGTCAGAAGCAGCAAAGTTAGAATTAAATTTATGAGCAAACAAGTTATAACATTAAGTGATAGAGCCGCTGAAAGAGTTAAAGAAATTATGGCTCAGGCAGATGAACCCATTATTGGTTTAAGAGTTGGTGTTGCGTCTGGAGGATGTGCAGGTATGTCATATGTTATGGAGTACGCAAAAACATCCAATCCCAACGATGAAGTAGTCGAAGACAAGGGAGTTAAAGTATTAATTGATCCTAAGGCAATAATGTATCTTTTAGGCACTGAAATGGATTATAAAAAAGAAGAGTTTTCTTCAACTTTTATATTTAAAAATCCTAATGAAACAGAACGTTGTGGTTGTGGAGAGTCATTCAAAACATAAATCTGTATTGCCGCACTATCAAGAATTGTATATAATATTCACTATGAGAGATACAAAGCATCTTGGAAAACATGCTAATAAATTAGCAGAAGAAGCTAAAGAGAAAGCGTTATTTAGAACTCAACGTAAAGCTGTTGAAGCTGGAGCTCACGGAACTTTAGATTATACTATTAAAGAAGGTGTAAATAAAAACAAGATTGCTGACGATAAAATTTTAAAAAGTAAAAAATAATCATTTAGTATCCCCCAACGACCAAACCTTCTGTGATTAGAGCGGTAGGACAATTCTTTGAATATTTAAAATCAAGATCGTCAGCTAAAACAATATTATTAAAAATATCTTCAATTTTCCCACCTAGAGTAAAATTATTTATTGGGTAAAAAGAATCTTGTTCGTAATATAATCCGGTAGCTCCACAAGAAAATTCTCCTGTTGTGGAATTTCCAAACGTACCCATGATATCAGTTATTAGTATTAATTTCTTACCACAGTCAAACAAATCATCATAAGATTTTCCCCCTGGTTCGAAAAATGCGTTACTTAAACCAGAAGCTCTTCCATTAGATTCTTTATTTAATATTTTTGCATAATAAGTATCCAAAATAACATTTTCAAGTATTCCGTTTTTTACTAAATACATTTTTTCTGATTTTACACCTTCTTTGTCAAACGGCATTGAATAAATACTTTTTTTTATTAATGGATCATCAATAATATTTATGTTTTTTGGAAATATTTTACTATTCAATTTTTTTCTTAAAAAGGATGAACCTCTTGCAAAGCTTGATCCAGATATCGCTGAAGATAATATTTCTAAAATATTTTTTGATATTCTTTTCTCAAAAATTATTGGAATTGATTCAGTTTTTGTTTTTTTTGGGTTTAGTTTCCTAACAGCCAGTTTTGCAGCATTATTTCCTAAATCTTTAGGTTTTATTATATCTTCTAAATAAGTTTTTGAATCATAATAATAATCACGTTCCATTCC
>Ga0114997_10000093_pt1 | contig 60816 bp, 31 predicted proteins | sample ArcticOcean_MG_C_2_FD_87045 | JGI IMG/M metagenome (GOLD analysis project Ga0114997, IMG submission 87045) | Marine microbial communities from western Arctic Ocean - ArcticOcean_MG_CB4_136 | ecosystem: Environmental > Aquatic > Marine > Oceanic | place: Arctic Ocean: Canada Basin | collected... | reverse complement strand
CTCCCCTTTATGACGGCTTCTATCAAGCCGACTAGGTGACAATGCGGATGAGTCGCTGAAACTCAGGTTTTGCTTCTATCCCAATTTCCAAAGCCTCACTGATTTGAGTGAGATGCTGAGAGCTAAGAGGGAGGTCATGGTGAATCAAAATCCATGTTTGGTCTTTAGAAACATGCTGATTTCTTGCTGCTGTAAGAACATAGCCGACACCGTGATTGATTGAATCACTCATCGAAAAACGACCGGCACCTAGTTCTCTTGCCACTTCTGCTAATGCCATTGCATCAATCGATTGTACGTATCCAGATTGCATAGCCAATAGTGAAGTCACGTGTTTGGATTTGGGCAGAATATGTTCCGGTTCGATAGCAAGTTGTTCTGCAACCGTTCGCTCAGTTCCTTGTTGCACACACATTTCAATGAAGAATTGCAATGCTTCACCATTATTGAGAACCTCAGAAATCATTTGAACTCCCTGCTCAAGCGATGCAGCAATTCCAGTGAGTGCGAGCAATTGTCCACCTTGAAGTTCTACCAATCCTCGTGTATCAACGGAGCCCTTTCCTTGAAGCACATGTACACTACCAAGTATTTCGAGAGCATTACCAATATGAGTGCCAATTGGCTCATTCATGTCGGTAATCTGAGCAACTGTCTTGATTCCCAAACCTTTGGCAGCACCGACCATTGATTCGGCTAATGCCAGTGCATCTTGTTCTGTTTTCATGAACGCTGCCTTGCCACATTTCACATCAAGTACCAGTGCATTCAATCCTTCAGCTGCTTTTTTCGATACGATTGAAGCCGTAATAAGTGGTATACTATCAACTGTATTAGTGACATCACGTATTGCATAGAGTAAGCCATCTGCAGGTGCAATAGCATCATTCTGTGCTGCTATACAACAGCCAACTTTTCCGACTGCTTCTTGCATCTGTTTTGGAGAGAGATCACAATTGAAACCAGGAATCGCTTCGAGTTTGTCAATCGTGCCTCCAGTGTGACCCAAGCCTCTTCCTGCCAACATAGGTACTCGGAGACCACACGCTGCAAGTGCTGGGGCTAGAATCAATGACATCTTGTCACCAACTCCACCGGTGCTGTGTTTGTCAGCGACATTGGCTTGGCCTTGCCATTCTAATACAGCACCAGAATTCATCATCCCACGTGTCAATGCAGTAGTTTCGTCAACTGAAATCCCATGGGCGTGAACACTTCGAAGCCATTTCTCAATGTCCTCAACTGGAAACTGACGTTGAGCAACACCTTCAATGAACTTCGTCAAATCTGACATCACCATCGATTCACTTTTTTGAATCGAGGCGCATAAGCGTTCAATGAGGTCTTCACTCATGGTTTCATCCCTCGTCTTCTGCAAGACCTATTTCGACCAAACGCTGATGGAGATATTGACCTGCGGTAATAGATTGAAACAAAGATTCCCCCCCAGTGAGTCGGATAAACTCCTCTCGGGGTGTCAGGTCAATATCGTTACGTGGATGGACGAACATCGGCATCGAAAATCTTCGAACATTGGAATTACTCGGATTAACGACTCGATGTGTTGTTGATTTGAACAATCCATTGGTTAGGTTCTGTAGCATATCTCCAGAATCGACAATGATTTGGCTTGCATCACCTTCAACTTGAATCCAACTTCCATCGTGGTCCATCACTTCTAATCCATCGGCTGTTGCAGTGACCAGTAAGGTGATGAAATTGATATCTTCATGTGCTGCTGAACGAACTGCGCCCTGAGGGATATCTTCGCCAAGTGGGGGGTAGTGAATGATTCGCATGATGGTATTACCATCGGCTGCCATTGAACTGAGCCAATTTTCTTCTTTTCCGAGATACAGGCTGCATGAATGTAGGAGGCTTTGAGACAACTCTTCCATTCGTGTAAATAATCTATCAATGACCGGTTGGAATCCTGGGGCATCATGGTTGGGCCATACATTTGCCACATAGGTCGGTACTTCGCCCGTGGTTGGATGGCTACGACCACTTTGCCAAAACTCTTTCAAATCGGGTGCAGGGTTGTTCTTGGCGTGTTCAATACCAAAAGCAGTATAGCCGCGTTGATGGGCGATCTCTGGTTGGAGGTAGGTGTTTTTCGTCGAGTTATCTAGCGAGAAAAAGACATCACCCTGCTCATACGCTTGTTCGATGGCTTCCAAGGGTATTCCATGGTTCTTCAGTGCAAAGAATCCAATGTCTTTGAGAGAATCACCCACTGCTTGAATAAATGCTTGTTGTCGTTTGCGGTCACCACAGGTATATTCCGCAAAATCGACGACAGGGATGCTTCGCATCATTTCACCTTCATTAATCGAAATTACTACGTACTTTCGAGAGGAGTCGCAGCATTTCAATGTAGATCCAAATGACCGTTACAAGGAGTCCAAAGGCCCCCCACCATTCACCAATTTTCGGTGTTCTTTGTTGAATCCCAGTTTCAATAAAATTAAAGTCCAAAATAAGACATAATGATGCTACACCAAGGATGAACAAGGTCAGGAGAATTCCAAATGTGCCGGATGAATGAAGGAATGGAACTTGAAAAGTTCCCGGAATGAAGGAGAGTACAATCGAGACTAAGTACAATAGCATAATTCCTGATACAAGGCCTATAATCACCTTTTGGAAGAGTGGAGTAGCCTTGATAATTCGTGTAGCATACAATCCATACATGGCACCGGTAATGCACATTGTTCCAACAGCTGCTTGGAATACGATTCCAGAATACATCTGTTCAAAAAGTAGGGACATTCCTCCGATGAAAAGACCCTCAAACGCAGCATAAGAGAGCATCAATGGCACTGGGTTTTTTGGACGCATAAATACCAGTAAAATAACGAGGATAAATCCGGCAACGAAACCGATGGCCGCCCCAGCAATGGCGAGATTCATACTGATGGTAATCGCAGTATAGGCCGTTAATGCTGCAAAGAAGAATGTGGTTCCAAACATGATGCCAATTTTTTGCATTGTTCCTGCAAAGGACATGGTTTCATATCCTTCGATATTGCTCCAAAACTTGTTTGAAAGGACAGGGTTACTTGTTCGATAGACCATAGCAATCATTCTATGGATATCGAGGTCCCTTGTCAATCTTGTGATGTCAAGCGTGTTCATTGACCTGTTGCTGGTAGTATTCTGCTAGTTGGTCAATTGACCATCCTTGGTCGAGATACGATTGAATAGTTTCCTCGGGCCATCCAGGGCAGCGAGCGAGGTCTTCAGGTGAAAGTCCCGAAGGCGTTGGCACCTCTAAACTCCCGTCAAGAACGGGCATATTCCAATTATCTGCATCTATTTCAGCCTCAGGCAGTTCATCAAGGTTCTCACTTTCGAGCGTAATCAAATCCTTGATTTCCTCACCCTCACTTTCGATATTTCTCAAGATAAAGAATGCTCCAGCCGCCAATACGAGGCCACCTAACATGAAGAAAAACATCATGTCAGTGCCGAAATTAGAACTTGTATCAGCACTCGGTGCTGCATTGGCATTTCTTTGTTCAGTTGAACACCCATTGTCGTCTACGGGAATATTAGCAACAGTATTTGGACAGGTATCATCACGATTGATTACATCGTCACCATCATCATCCAATGTGCTATTATCAATGGTTGTCTGATTCTCTTCAGTTAGAATGCCACCAAGGTCACAGCCAAGTGCTTCGGACTCATTGACGCCATCGCCGTCAGCATCAGCAAGCGTCAAGGCTGCTGTTGGAGACACATCTTCAACCGCTGAATCTTGGGCAGTTGCTTGTGCCCAGGAAACTTCCAATGCATCGGGGATACAATCTCCATCGGTATCTGCATTGGTTGCATGGCTGCCAAAGACATATTCTACCTTATTCAGTAATCCATCGCCATCAGCATCATAGTCACCTTCCAGAATATTTTGAGCAGAAAGTGTACGTGTCGTTCGGTTGAGCCCATTTGCAACTTCCCAATAATCAGGTAGTCCGTCGTTATCGGTATCTGTAACATTGTCAGTCCGTACCCAATCTCTATACCATCCAGCAAGGAAAGGAGCAGTAACTTCTGTACTACTGAGTATTAGGCCCATTTCACGGTTACGTGTAGTCGCGGAATCGCCCCAATTGATCGATGAGACCAATACATGCTCAGCATCAACAATAACGCCCTTATTATGTAGTTTCGAGACTTCATCATCTTCACTCATAATGATTGCATTGATGTCGTATCCAAGGGTTGTATTCCATTCTTCGTTGAAGGTATCAATGACTTCTTGAATATCTTTGTCGAGATAAGCACCGTTCAAAATCAAACGAATACGAATGCCATTTTGCGCAGCGTTTTCTAAAGCGGTGACAATTGGATTGTCTCCCCAACCCCAACTCCAATCGACATCAAGATATTGCAGCGACAGCAGAATTTCTTCATCTGCTTGCTCAATCATCCAGACCAAGCCGTCAATACAGGTATCTGGGCATGTGATGAGGCGACCTGAGACTTCGGTTGTAATCGGCTCCACCATGGTTCCATTGACAAGAGATTTGAGTGAATCCATCGACCAATCAGATGGAGCAGAACCTGGGTAGACTTGTGAAATGTAGGTGCGACTGGAAGATTCATCATAGGCAAGTTGACTCATGACCTTTTGAGCAAGGTCTGTGTTATCGACCAAGACGCCCCATTCAGAGTTCCCACGTTCATCTGGTGCGGGTTGTGATGAACTCTTCCAATTACCTGAACCAATCCAGACACTTTCGTTATCTCTGACAGCAACTTTGCTGTGAATATAAGTATATGGATCATCACTTTGCCCACCAAACCAGAATGTATTAATCCCAGCCGTTGCAAGTATGTTTGCCGTACCGAGTTGGTTGTTCTTATCGTAACTGTTCCACCAATATTCTGCATAGTTGAGAACGACGGTGACATCAACACCTCGGTTATGTGCTTCAATCAGTGCTTGAACCAAATTTGGCTGTTCGATTTGATAAAGATGAACATGCAATGATTCATTCGCATTGTCAATCCATGCGACCAAATCTACAAGACCGTCTTGAGGACCAATCAATGGTGTGATGGTACTCGTGCCCGAGAACAATGTTGGGCCACAGAAGGTACTGGCACCCAATCGTCCCCAGCGATGCTGCCAATCCAAGGCGACATCGGTATCAGGCAAATTCCCACAACCATCACCTCGATGATAAACCAGTAGTGAAAGGCTAGTGTCAGGTTCGACTAAACTAATCCCACTCCAACCTTCAACTTCGACCGGTCCGTTACCGTAGACCACCGTATCTGCAAGGATACCTGCAGGCGTTGTGATCTGAAGTGTTGCACCCGAATTTGGAAGTGACAATCCTGAGGTTGTCATTGCAGAATCAAATCCAATGATTGAGCCATCCTCGTAGACCGAAAGACCGCTAGGGTCAGATGCAAGAATGACCGAGTTGTTGGACGGAATGGAGATTTCACCAAATGAGTAATCCGTGGCTTCATTTGCCGAATTGATGAGTGTGAAAGTCCATCCATTCATGTAAGCAAGGTTGTCACCAATGTTGGTGATTTCAATGAATTCTGTATTACTGGAAATGGAGGTTGAACCCTCGGGCATAAAGCGACTGAATACAATATCCTGTGCCTCAGCAAAGAGTGTAGCATCTGGCTCTTCATAGCCAGGTGTTGGCCAAAGGAGTAACTGCCATCCGTCTTGTTCGGTCTCGCCAGGTCCCATTGTTTGGCAATCGCTGACGATGTCCCATTGTGCGGATTGAACTGGAGTTCCATCAGGGTCCGATAGTTGTAATTGGTCTCCCAAACCAGATATTACATTGTTCTCCATGAGCAGAACAGCCCGTTCTTGTGGGGCGAGAATCATCGAATCATCACTTTGATTCCACATCGAGGCTGTTCTGAAAAAGCGTCGGTCTCCGTCATTAGAATCAACTCTCCAGCGGCTCAAGTTTAGGTCTTCAGTGCCCGTATTCATGACTTCGACCCAATCTTCAACAGGGTCGATTGAATCGTCGTTACAATAGGCCAAAATTTCGGCGATTACCAAGCCATGGGAATCTGAATACACGGGCCATACCGGATTGAGTTCGCCGGGGGTTGCCCAAGCGGATTGAATCCAATCACTACCGTTTGATGCACCTGTTCCAAGAGGTCCCGCACCTGCGTGCGTGCTGTTTGGAGCAATCAAAGATTCACCTTCTGTCGTTGAAATCCAAGAGATAGAATCAACCATGCTTCCATTTCCGTCAATCAATACAATCGTGTCTGGAATGGTATTTTTAAGAGATAAGCTTGTTGTACCATTGAGGGCAATCAAGGCTACTTCACCCGATTGAATAATCGAGGTTGGTTGCAAGGGCATGTTGTATTGATGAAGGGTCAACGAACCGGAAGCTGATTGCAGTTTCCATCCTCCAACATCAATCGCAGTCGTGCCGTTATTGTAGATTTCAAGCCACTCTCCAAGGGGCCACTGTTGTGTATCAGCTCCAACAGCATCAGGGAAGACTTCGGTGAAAATCACGAGACCCGTTGAAGGCGTTTCACCAGGGTCTGGTTGGCCAGGGGTCATCCAGGTTGAAGGAACCCATGGGTCAGACTCCATTTCTGCAGGAATCAGTGAAATATTTTCACCATAATCAGTCGTATACCAAGCAGAATCAACAATCAATCCTGTGGAATCACGAAGCATGAGTTGATTGTAATAATCCCATAGTTCAGTATCCGCATTGAATTGAATCAGTCGTCGCTCTTCAGCATCAATTGAAGTAGCACCCTGTGTTTGATTGAAGACAAGTGAACCAGGGTCTAGATACGTGACATTGCCCATGCCATCAATGACCGACCAACCCGATAAATCCACTGTTGAGTTTCCCGTATTGAGTAATTCGATCCACTCTCCATCCGGGAAAGAAGAACCATCTGAACTACTATTGGATAATAATTCTGCAAATTCAATCGGTGATGGTGTCGAAGCAATCAGCGCGAAATCCAATGGATTACTTGCATTTGGAGTTGGGTATGCCGCATAGGTCCAGTATTGGGATGATGAACTTTCGACAAGTGCAAAACCTGCTTCAGTGTCAGTCCAAGTGATTTGCTGTGCTTTGGTTCCATTTGGCCAAAACAAGGATAATGTTTCCACGCCATTGTTCAATACACCCGAATTACTCGAGCCGTTAACGGCAATGATTCTTGTTTCACCTGGGGCGATGATGGTGGAGCTTGAATCAGCTGTAAATCCGACAAGATGGTTTTCGTCAAAGGCAAGAATGTTTCCCGCAGTATCTTGAAGAGACCAACCGGTCAAGTTCATAGCGTTCATTCCGGAGTTGAATATTTCAATCCATTCGCCACCAGGCCATGTAGCGTTATCATAAGAGGGCCAAGGATTGGACATTACCTCATTGATGACTAAATCCGAAGGATACACAGTTGGGCCACCTGTCGAGCCACCGGAATTAATGGCGCCAGGAGTTGGTCCATTGGTTGCAACCCAGTCACCGGTTGCACTGAAACTGTCTTCTTCAAGGCTTGAGCCTGAAGGTGCTCCAGAGGAGGAAAAAGTCCACGTTGCTTGGTCTAATTGAACGCCGGCAGAAGTGTACAATGAAATAATATCATTTGTATTGGCAAGATAAAAGACCGAAGTTGGCAATCCATTCCGAGCGATTACCATGTATTCATCTGGTCCAATCTCCCAACTAGTGGAATTTGCAGAATCGTAATCAACAATGGATGTTGAATTAAAATACAGAACTTTGGCAGCCTTATTGGTCAAATACCAATCACGAACATCGACCGTCGTGTTCCCCGAGTTGTGAATTTCCATCCATTCGCCACCCGGCCAACTAGCATCATCGAAGCCATTTGGATTCGGAAGAGCTTCATTGAGGCAGATGTCACCAGTGCAGGCCAATGAACGACTGGATGTTGAAGATGTATCAGGCGCCTCCTCAAGAGATGAAACTCCGAAGGGAACTGTTGTTGAAAGCACCATGAGGACTGCGAGGCTGAGGGAGCGAAAGACGGCATTCATAGTGTTCACCAACAGACTATGGGTTCGGTCTAGGGGCATATCACTTTCCCTATGCCTTTCCGTAGAATGGCTTTGGTTTGTTCACAGGAATCCGGCGTTATCGACCAAGTTCTTGAATAAGAGGTAGGTAATTGGCACCAAAATAACACCCATGGCGTGACTGCGTCGAATACCAAGCCGTGGAGGTAAGATTCCCAGCATTGTGCCGACAATGAGGACTGCCAATCCTATGATTCCAGTACTGATAAACACTAGAGCAGCAACGAAAATTATGACGCTCATGATCATTTGTTGGAGTGGTATGGCAGCGTGAAGTCGCAACATACCTTTTCCTACATATCGCATAATTGGCATAGCCATGAGTCCTGCGGCAAGTGTGATGGCCAACAAACGAATGAAATCAGCCGTTGGTTCAAGACTGCTCCAAGTATCGACCGGATACATCGCTTTGAGTGCCAAGGTGGCACCAGAACGTGAACGACCAATGATGTAGAGGAATCCAAGAACACACACCGTAACTGCAGTGTTGACCGCAGACAGAATCGCAATAATTTCCAAATCCTGCTTGGTTTGGGGGCCTTCTACGCCCTCCGCAGATTCTGCTTTGGCGATTTCGAGTAGTTCGTCATCAGATAATTCAGTCAGTCGTCGGGTTTCCCAATCCATTCCAAAGCCTTGCTTACCCTGTAATTTTGCCGCTACGTTTCGCCCACCCATGACAAGGACAGTCGCTTGAGATGCAGTCATTCCGGGAAGTACTCCCATCGATGCTCCTGCAACGCCTGACCAGAAACATGGAATCAATAAAGGCCGAACGGGAGGCAAATCCCAGTTTTCTTTCTGTGGAGGGAGATGAGAAGTTGTTGCATAAATGTCAAGCAGATTGGCGATACCAAACAATCCTGCCAAACTCGGAAGTAAAAGACTCGCTCCTGGCATGTCTAATGGTGAGCGGGCAGGGAGTGAATGGGGGCCAATAATGGTCCATCCAAATAGTCCAGTAAGTAAGAAAAAGGCAGTGGCAGAAAAGAAACCTGCGATTCTCGAATCAGTGCCAAACATTCCACCCGAGGAGTTCTGCATCCACTTTGGCCAATCTAGGCGCGTTGTTTCAGTCGCCAATAATAATAGTGAGATAGTCAGTAAAATGAATGGCAACATGGTTCGTAAATCTTCATACCAACCGAGTTCTGGCCCAAATGCAATACGTGCCAAAACAATCAACGGTAGAGAAAGGAACAAACCGAGTTGTGACCCTCGAGCAGACCAAGCCACTCCACGTGCAGCATTTCCTGAGAGCAACATTCTGTGGCCTGGTAAGAGTGACAGCGCTTGATCGGCATCCGGCGCACCCATCAAAGCCGAAGGAATGTAATTGAGGAAAGTATGTACAGTTCCTGTTGAAACAATGATACCTGCTACCGCCGAAAGAGGAATTCCGATGCCGAGGAGTGCAGGTGCCAATGCAAGTAGAATCAGTGCGACATTGTTGACGTGGAAACCAGGGATAATTCCTGTTAAGGTGCCCATTCCAACCCCCATAAATAAGGCTGCCAACATCCAACTCAATTCATAGAAGTAGGCATCAAGCATGACAACACCTCAGGAGTTTTCGCTGTTAGGACCGGTTCCGTTTTCCATTTCTTCACGGTCGTTTATTCCATCTCCATCCGAATCGATGGTGTTTGAATTGAAGCCTGTGGCATCTTCGAAACTATCTGCCAAACGGTCGCCATCTTCATCCAAAGCATCGGCTTCATCAAGAGAAAATACCAGAGCCAAATCACTAGGATGCTCAATTTGCCGTAGCCTTCCATTCCATGTAAGGGATTGATTTTCGTGCAACGTATCTGTACCGATTGCATTGAGTCGGACATTCAGTTTGATGGATTGTTCTGAACCTGGGCGCTCTAGGTACCAACCATCATCATGGAGGGCTGCTTTACCATCGATTAACACAAACTGGTTCTTGGTATAGCCCCACTGTGTTGCTCCATCATCCCAAAGTATGGTCTGAGGTCCCGGTGGGTCACCAGTGAGATTGTATGAGTTTACCATCAGCCGCATACGCATATCTTCATCATCCCATGCAATTGTGACATCAGCAACGATGCCTTGGCCCGATTCTATCCATTCTGTACGGGGGCCAGGGAAGGTCATGGCAATACTGGTTTGACCAAAAGTATAGGTTTGAGAGTCGACAAAGTAACCTTCAGTATCCAACGGTTCAAATGCATATTTCATGTAGGTATTGATGGTGTAATGGGTATTTGGAGATTGCAACATTGAAGCAGGGTCTGCTGAAAGCATAGCTTGCATGGATAGTGCAGTCATAGGATTGACGAGGTTTTGACCCATGCCTTGGTTGGCATCGATGCACCATGAGTTCCTGTCATCACTCCACATCAAGCGACCTTCAGCATCAAATATCGAGCCTGAGTAGTTTTGTTCATCTGCTTCGACCATGTCTTGTGCTGTAGGAATCACACAAATTGTATGCCCACTTGGCCCTTCTAATTCCCAAACTCCATCTGTAATTCGTAATGTTCCAGCTAAGATGACTTTACTTCCCGATTCATAACTCCAAGTTGCTTCAGTTGCCCAATCCAAACGATTGATTTGAGGTTCGTAACTGTTGTCGATGAGAATATCAGGTCCTTGGGTGTGGAATGCCCAACGCAGACTCGTTTCTTGATAGGATAACATGCCACTCACTTCTATTTTAGAATCGGATTCAATCCAAGCACCGGTCGCAGATTGGATGAGAAGTTGCATTTGGTGAGCAGCGTTACCTGGATGATCGGTCAAATAAGCCGAAGTGTATACGGCATCAGGACTCACAGATTCGCTAATGAATCCATTGACAGTCACTATTTGTCCAACATAATCTTCAGGTGCTACGGAAAGGTCAGAAATTGATACACGTTCGAGAACTGGCAAATCCTTTGCCTCCCAATACAAAGCACCTGAACCAGTTGCTTGCATGTAAAATCTACCGTTCCAATCGACCACATCGCCCATCGCCGTAACATTGGTGCCAATGGGAGGAATTGTTCCAGTGGAATACCAACGCACTTGGATGACGCCGGTCTCATCTTCAATGACTAAATCGACTCGGTCTTCTCCGTTGCCATAACGGTCCTCAATCCAAGAGATGACTTTCCCTTCGACTAACACAACTTCATTTTTGTGCTGGACTAAATCTTCAATATCGACCACTTGAGGTTCTCTAACCATCGCATACCAATTTAATGTTGCAACCAAGAATAGAGAAAGTGCAAACATAACCCACAATTTCTGCCCACGAGTCGCAGGATTATCATCAGTTATTTTTAGCATAATGTCCTTCAGAGGATCTGCCATGTTGGGGTTCACATACCCCCCGTGCTTAGGCATTGTCCCTTAGCATTCAGTTGCTATTTCGCAAATCACCAAGTTTTTTTGCGTGCGGGGCCTTTTTAATGGAAAAGCAGACCGCTTCATGGGATGGCCATGCGTGACCGTGTGATTCGTGATGAGATTCACAAGGATATTTTCGTTCCTGCGAGTCATGCAAAAATTATCGATACACGTGAGTTTCAACGCCTTCGTTCGATTCAACAACTCTCAACCTGTGAGTATGTGTTCCCCGCTGCAAACCATAACCGTTTTTCACATTCACTTGGCGCCTATCATTTGGCTGGTAGATTAATTACATCACTCAATGAAGTTCAACCCAATTTAGTTTCAGAGGATGATAGTGAACTGATTCGTTTAGCAGCATTGCTTCACGACATCGGCCATCCACCTTTTTCACATCTGTTAGAAACTCCAGATGTGTTTGCTACCTATCATTCGCATGAACATTGGGGACGAGTTTTACTGGAATCTGAAGATACAGAAGTCGGAATGGCACTCCTTGAGGTTCTTGGTGCACAGCGGAGAAATCGACTATTCGCACTCATGGATGGCGCTTCTGAGCACGAAGGAATTGCGATTCCACCTTACATGAAGGAAATAGTCTCCAGTCAATTGGATGTTGATCGTATGGATTACATGGTTCGAGACCAAGCAAATACTGGCGCACAAATCGGTGGTTTTGACATTGCGAGGGTTATTCGTGCATTGAGGGTTAACAAAGATGGTCAATTCTATGTCAAATCGTGGGGCTTGCCAGCAATCGAAGCCTATCTTGTCACCCGTTACCATATGTATCATCAAGTCTATTTCCATAAAGTCAATATGTTGACCCAAAATTATCTTGTTAGAATGCTTTCGCGTGCACGCACACTTGCACAAGAGGGGTCACTCAAGTTATCGTCGCCGCTCGAAAATATGTTGTTGAATCCCGCCCTTGATGCTAAAGGATATGCTGCGTTGAATGATTCACATATACGCGTGGCTTTGCCTGAATGGGCGGAGCATCAAGACACGATTTTGGCTCATTATGCGATGCGTTTACTCTCACGCCGAGATTTCCATAAGTCATTGCGAATTGAGGGACTCTCAACTGAAATGATTGATGTGGTTTTGCCGAGACTCGAACCTCTCGTGAAAGCAGCCGGTTACAATCCCTCAATCGACATCATTACTGCTCGTATTTCCAAGCGTGGATACATGCCTTATGAACAAGGAATTCTTCTTGAAGATGGCCGAGATGCAGCCGACCATTCACCGTTGGTCCGTTCACTCGCCCAGCCAAATGAGCGGGCACTTATTTTCGTCCCAGACGCAATTCGTGATGAACTCGAAATCAATGTCCGTGAATGGATTAAACCATCGCAGTCCTCGCTTACGCAGTTTGAATGACGCAGAGGTAAGTTCTTGTCTTGCGCCTATTCCCTCGGCTTAGGGGCCCGTAGCTTAGTTGGTTGGAGCACCCGGCTCATAACCGGGGGGTCAGGGGTTCAAGTCCCTTCGGGCCCACTTTTTATTTGAGGTCCGCGTAGGCCATTTTAAGAGCCACCACGGCGCAACGGTTATGAGTGTCTCATTGTTGGGGTAGACTGTTAGGTGAACTTGTATGATGAAGCGTGCTGTGTTCTTGCTTGCCCTTTACCTTTGCTCAGTCATGGTTGTTGCAGTTCCAGCATCAGCTCAATTGCCAACTGCAGCTGTATCACTTTCATGTGCCCCAATTTCCATCAATATCGAAGTTAAACCAGGTTCGACCTACAATGGTTATACCACATGCACAGCAACTAACCCTACCGCTTATCAAGAAAAGGTCAGTATTCTAGTGACCAGTGATGGTCTTGCAACTGCGGCCCCTGGTGACATGTATATCGGTGGAAACTCGGAAGTCGACTTCCAAATTTCGGTTCGAGCCACACCTTACATGGTGATGCAAAGTCGTACATTGTCCGTTTCTGCAACTGTTCAAGAAATGAATGGTGCCCCACCACCTAACCAAGCATCCTCTCAAAACAACATGATTGTTAACATCATGCAGTATTCCTTGGTTCAAGTTGAAGCAGTGGAACCTTTCGTTCAATTGATGCCAAAGAAGGATAAGAACTTCGAGTTCAAAGTGTATAACCTTGGTAACCAAATTGACTTCATGAAGGTCGGTATTGGTGAAACTAGCCGTGAGAATCTTGAAGAAGCAGGTTTCACAATTAACTTGCCAGCAGTTAAGGTTCAAATCGATGCTATACCAACCGCAACTAAAGTTCGAATTATGATAAGGACTCCTAAAACTCAAGGATGGAGCGATGCTTACCACGTCCTTGACTTCTTTGCAGAATCAGAATTCGCTTGTAACAACGGTGGCTGTGTCCGTGAATCACAAATGATTACAATCTATGTCCGTGGTGTCTACCTTCCAGGCTTCGAAGTTGTCCCCGCACTCTCAATGGTTGTTCTTGCTGCAGCAGTAGCAGGTCGTCGCCTTACAGAAAACCGAGAAGAGGAAGAAGACTTCACTTGGTATGACTCGGCTCCCGGGCTGTGACGGCTTTTACAATAATCTACGACAATCGCATCGTAACTGACCATAATAGGGGTCGGTTTGATAATCCCCTCCGTTTAACGCTCATTTAGAAGGGATTACTATGGGTGGACTACTAGACAAAGCCAACGCTAACAAAACCGAAACAATGGATGCAGAAGTAGTCATTGAAAAAGTGACAGTAGATGTTGCTAAAGTGGTTGATACAACATCAGTTCCAAAAGGTGAAACCTTTCTCCAAACAGCAAATCCAATTGGTTTGGGATTAGGTGCACTTGGGTTCATCCTAATGTGGTTTTTGAATAATTACTTCCTCGAAGACATTACCGGCCCGATCCCATTTGGTCTTGTGGTCATCATGATAATGGCAGGATCTTTTTATCTTGTTTGGGACTCAATTGACCGGCAAAAAACGTTAACCTTGGCAGTCGGTTATTTGCTATTAACAGGCATACCTTATCTCGCAGGACTGGAATTAGGAAGCAGCCCTGGGGTCTCAGAGATAAGTGTGAATGAAGATTTGAATGAACTTTCGTTTGTTGTTCTGGGTTCTTTTTCCTCAGCAACCGCAGAAATTCTGTTTGGTGAAGAGTCTCTTTGGTCCGAATCAAAGGACATGAGTAATGACCGTAGCAAATTCAAAGTCTCTCTCGCCACTATTTTCATGGGTAATTCTCAAGACCATCTCTTGAGTACGGTAAACACTTATTCAATACGTGTGACCACAAATTCCGGCGACACTTCAACAGTGGAAATTTCACCTACGCTTCTCAATCGTGAAGTGCAAAACTCTGCAGCTAAACTAATCACGCGGACTGAAACCACAGAGGACGGGGATCAACTAGTTACCGGTGTCACCGTTGTGGCATTGGTTGGAATGTTTTCCAGTTCCGCCGCTACAAGTGATGGTGGAAGCCACGATATGACCAGCACTTCTCAAAAGCGTTTACCGGTTTCATCGGACTATACCATCCAACTCAAGATTTTCCAAGGTGGCACACAAACTTATGAATCTGCAATTATACAGGTCAATGGTGTTGCTGCTACATGGGATCCAGCATCGTCAGATGAAGATTTAGCGAACTTTGGTAGTACAAACGGTTGGTTATCCATGCCTGGGAGCGCTATGGACGAAAACAAGCTGTATGAATTCATCGAAAGAGATGAATTTTTCGAAGATGATGATTGTTATAATTTTCAAATCATCGTCACCAATGATTTCCATTCTACAATGAACGATGACGCTCCGGGAAATGGCGTAGTCATCAGTGACAATGCATGGCAACTCGACTTTGACAGCCAAGAGTCGGACTCCGAAATGGAAACTTGCACACCCTAACGTTTGCACGTATCCATGGTTTCAGTTTACTAGGTAGATTCAATCATCGTCATCTTCGTTGGTTTCTTCGAGTTCCTCTGAGACTTCTTGTTCCAGAACATCGAATGACTCTTCGACATCACTCGCTGCGATTTTGGCACTCGCATTTCTTGCAAACAAAGCAGTTGCAATGACAATTATAACGACTAGAACACCATAGACAATGAACGGCTTATCTTCGGTTTCTTCACCAATAAACCATCCCACTTCTTGGGAGTTACCACCTTCGATGTTGGTCACATTCCCTGCGATTGATTGCAATACATCAGGGATAAGGGTTCGACAATTGAGAACTTGAGGACCGTCGGTATTTGCCCACCATGACACGGGGAGAACCTTTTCTTCACCTGCGGTAAGTGTCGTTGTGAGCGCAGTAGTTTCGGTGAGATTATCGCCAACATAACACCAGATGTTGACCTTAGCTGTAGCATCGCCCGTATTTCGAACCGTTACCATTGCACCTATCTTTTTATCAACTTCAGCAGTTGTATCTTCCGCATCGATGGAAACGACTTCGATGTAAGGTAATGGAATATTAACGACTGCAGTTGGTGTTTGTGGCGCAGGGACAGTCGTTGTAAAATCACCCCAGCCAGTGCTGAGTGTCAATACAAGTTCAGCATCTTCCGAATGATAGACGCCGTTTCCATCCATCCACTCCACGATGCGTTTTGATTTGGTGATTCCAATTTCCATGGTCCCATTTTCGTCTGTGGTATCGTCCCCAGAAATACCGTAGAAACCAATTCCAGTGTAGTGGATGGATGTCCAAGCGCCACCATTTGTTTGAATCTCTCGTTGCGATAACAGTCGAATCCATCCATCTATATCACCGCCAGTTCCTTGGTTATCAGTATAGACTATTTCTGCAAGGTCATGAACAATGATGTCTTCACCTGTACGACTTCCTATAATCGAACTGGAATTGACAAGAATACTTGCTCCATCATCCACTCCAATAGGTGCGCTACCAATCAACATGCTCGACTGTATCTCACACAAACCGGAGCAGGTTAGTTCCGCACCATACAGGGTAGCATCATCTAAGAGCAATATACCTTGAACATCTAACTTAAATGAAGCACTTTCCCATACCAAACTTCCATTGGTGTGGTTGAGTTCAGGTGCAGAATGAATGACAATTTCGCCATTATCTGAATTAAAGGCTACAATTGAAACAATCTGTATCATATAGGTATAATTTATGTAGAAATCAGCAAGTAAATCACTGCCGTTCAGTGATGCATCAATGAAGATGTGGTCCTTTCCAGCAGCATCGCTTGTCTGATCACCTATGGTCATATTGAACATAGCTGATTCTGGAATTGTTTGGTCAAAGTTTATTCTCAATTCACCCGATTCTGTTAAATCCCCGAAATTCATATGTAATTGGGTATTGTTATTGACGATAAGCCCCGAATCCAATTCCTCCCCACGTAGAGAACCAGTCAAATCAAGGGTAGATCCTTCTTCTACAGTGACTAAACTTCCCGTTGCAATTGCGACATCGCCTTCAATCGTCAAAGTAGAATTATTTGTAATGATGAGATTGCCATTCATAGTATTCGTTCCACTCCATGTCTCATCGGCATTGATGACGACTGTAGAACCATCACTTGGAACTTCAGCATAGACTCCAGAAAGTGTACTTAATGAGGTGATAATTAAGAGGAATGTAAAGGACAGGGCTGTTCGCATATACAGAGGTGGAACAAGACCATATTATAGGCTTCTCTCCGAAATCAATAGGGTACATCTTGCCAGCCAAGTTTGTAGCCAATAAGATTGAATGACCGATGTAAAACAGGTGTGAAGACAATCAATGCCAACATTGAGAGTCTTAATTCCGAAGCAGCTAGAATAGAAGTTCCGAGCAAGAGTTGCCCTGCTAAGAACACCATAATTGCAAAAGGTAGCGTGTCAAGAAGAGGTGCCTTCGAAGAGATCTCCCCTTCTCGCTTGAGGCCACGACGACGCTTTACAAAAGAACCAGTGCTATCGCCAACGAGACAAAAGAAACCAAGGAAGGAACCCAAGATGAACGCTGTAAGCATGTTCCCTCCTATTGAAAACCAAGCACCCTCCGCCCCTTGTAATGGATGGGCGAAAACACCATTCTCTCCGATGACTGCATCTGTTGCAGGAATTTCACCGAAAGAAGCCACAATAAGCATGCATAAGAGTCCAGATGTTAACGAACCACCAATGAGTCCGTTCCATGTTTTTCCATCGCCAAGAATTCGACTCCCATCGCTGAGAGTCCTGCCACCATCAATTGGCCAAGGGCCATATCCCGTCTTAGGTAACCATTTACCCCACATCATGGCAAAGGTGTTGGCCAAAAATCCAGGTAAATATAGCCAAAGCGTCAACACACAGAGTCCAATAAAATTCATTTCAATCATCAGAGGTTCACACCTTTACTTAGTGGCTTGAGGGGCGGTCTTTGAAGCATCCCCTTTGAAACTATGTCTGAGAGCGAACTGTCTGCATGTAGACGCGGTGGGATTATGGGATGGCGGCGACCGAGGCAGACCATGGCAGACAAGGTAGTACTCGTTGTCGGTGGAGGCGGACGTGAGCATGCGTTGTGCATGGAATTGAAGCGCTCCAAGCATGTCGGTGAACTTCATTGCGCTCCGGGGAATGCTGGGACTTCCTTTTTAGCGAAGAATCACTCTATTTCAGTAACAGATGTCGATGGATTATTGAATTTGGCGAAAACTCTTGCTGCTGATTTGGTCGTAGTCGGACCTGAAGCACCTTTGTGTGCAGCAATAGCGGACCGCTTGGAAGCAATTGGGATTCCATGTTTTGGACCTGTTGAACATCTTGCTAAACTTGAAGGTTCAAAGCTGCATGCAAAGCAAGTTATGCGAGAAGCGAATGTTCCTACTGCAGCGTTTCATGTTCTCTCTGAGGGAAGTGATATTGAAGCAGCATTGGATGATTTCGCAGAAAATCCATGGGTCGTAAAACGTGATGTTTTGGCAGGTGGAAAAGGAGTCGTTGTCACACAAGACCGCGATGAAGCACGTTCATTTATTGAAACTTCAATTCAAAGTGATGGGCAAGTTTTGCTCGAAGATTTCTTACCAGGTGAAGAAGCGAGTATGTTGGTAATTATGGATGGTTCTGGCTATGTTTGTTTACCTGCAAGCCAAGATCACAAGCGTGCTTTTGATGGCGACGAAGGTCCGAATACTGGTGGGATGGGTGCCTATTGTCCTGCACCAGTTGTTACAGATGCAGTACGTCAAAAAACCATTGAATCGATTATAGAACCGATGCACAGGTATCTAACTTCATCCGGAACCCCATATCGTGGAGTCCTGTATGTGGGATTGATGATTCCAGAGTCAGGAGAGCCTAATGTCGTTGAGTTCAACGTCCGATTCGGTGACCCTGAATGCCAAATTACACTTCCGTTACTGAAAACAGATGTGTTCGAAATTCTTGAAGCCGCTTCAATCGACAGATTAGCAGAATTAGACATCGAGTTTCATGACCTTTTTGCTGCAAGCGTTGTTCTTGCAGCAGAAGGCTACCCACAATCACCAGTGAAAGGGCGCTTGATTCATGGTATCTCTCCGAACCCCATTAACGCGGATGGTGCAACAGCATGGATTAACCATGCAGGTACAGGTTTCAATGCCGAAGGCCATCTAATTTCAATCGGTGGACGAGTCCTCTCTTGCAGTGCATCTGGTCCAACTCTTGAGGCATCTGTAAAGTTAGCATATGAACTAATTAACACTATTGAATTAGAAGGTTCTCACTTCAGAACAGACATCGCATTTCGAGCACTCAGACGATGATTTCAGGTCTCAAATATCGCCAAAATCAAGGGTTATAGTTTACCGTTAGAATGAGGCACAGTGTGGCATTAATCTGTTGTTCACACATAGTCACTATTAAAAGAGGCTCTTCAGTGGCGAAGACGCTTCAGCCTTGCTGCTGTCGCGCAAACACCATTGAGGGATAAAATATGGAACAAAAAACTGGCACAACACGCACCGCGCCAGCAGCACCGCTTGGATGGCTTATTGCCCCCCTTGCAGTCCTGCTCGCCATCGCAGCCATCAAGCTCGCTGGGGTCACCTTCGAGCTCGATGTAGACAACATGACGCCGATGATTTTCATCGTCGTCGCAAGCATCTTTGGACTTCTTCCATCGATGCTCAACCAATCCGAATCCGTTGACCTTTCAAAAGCCACTATCTCCCTCTTAACGTTGGCTACTGCCCTTATCGGTGCGGAAATCATCTACATGCAAGATTACGGAGCATTATCCGGACTCTTGTTCGCTCTTGTCACCTTTGGCGTTCATTTCATGACCAGCCGTGGCCGACACGAACTTGCATCAATCATCATGTTCATGGCCGTTGGAATCAATCTTGGAATCATTATGGCTGGGGACGCTTTGACGCATCTCCCTGAGATTTACAACATGGCCGGCACTGGTGAACAGGTAAGTTATGTAGCTACCTTGAATTTGAAATACCAGGCTGTTGGATACCAATTCTTCTCGTATCTGACGCTCTTCACGCTTGTTGGGGTAATTGTTGCTACGTTCGCACGAGGCATTTTGACTCCAGTAGGGGAAACCGGCTGGTTTAGTTTCATGAACAATGAAAGCACCTCTGCCATCAACAAGAAAAACTTACCATTGCAAATTGCTCTTGGAGTTTGGGCACTTGCTCACATCGCAAGTCTTTGGCACTTCGACAGTGTCTCTGTTGCAGACCAACTTGGAATCACAACTGTTGAAGGCTACCATGGCCATTTTGGCTACTGGCCAGCCTTCCTTACAGGCATGGTTGCAATTATTGTTGCAGGCATGTTCTCTGAGCGCTGGCATACCCGGGCAATGACTCTAGGGTCATTGTGGACCTTGTATTTGGTCTCATCATGGTATGACGCCGGTATGTTCTCCATTGACATGTTGAATGGTAACTGGGGTAGTTTGATCTGGCTCGGAATGACGTTCTTTATCGGTGTAGCAATTTATTCAATCTCCACCCATGATACATGGGGCGGATGGGTGAACCGTGAAGATCACGAATATTCAGGTGGCCGATTATTCTGGAATCAACATTGGGCAAGTGTCATGATTGGACTTGCTTTCTTTTTCGGTCTCGTCATTCGCACACAGTGGTACGTTGTACCATCGATGAATGCATTTGGAACTGGAAACTGGGACATGACCGGTGGTTCTGACCCATGGTACATGAAGCGAGTTGTTGATTATATTCTTGCCAACAATGCTCATATGATCGTAGATGCTGACCGTTTCTACCCAGTCGGTGGAATCAACCCTCGTCCTCCGCTGTTCACATGGTCTATTGCAGTGGTTGCAATGTTGCTTGAACCGTTCTTTGCGAATGGCGATGCAGTCTGGTGGGCAATTCTTTCCCTCCCTGCTATCTACGGCTCTCTTACCATTTTCCCAGTTGCAATAATTGCACGAGAACATATTGGTCCAAAAGCATCAGTTATTGCAGCATGGCTTCTCGCCTTTATGCCTGCACACGTGAGCCACACAACATGGGCTCTTGCTGACCACGATGCTTTCATCATGCTGTTCATCACGCTCGGATTCATGTTTTGGTTACGAGCTGTCAAGTATGCTGGAACAGAGCGATTGATTCGTACTTCTTCACCGACACCAATGGTTTTACTTGCTTCAATTTCAGCGGTGATCAACCAACGAAAAGCCGCTTTCGCCGCCGCTGTTTTGGCAGGTGTTAGTTTCGGTATCGTTTCTCTCGGTTGGAAAGGTTTCGTTGTCGGGCCATCGATTCTATTCTTGGCATATGCAGCACAAGTCGCGCTCAATATGTTCCGTCGCCGTGACTCAACCACACTCAATGTCTTATTCTTGACAATGCTTTCAGTCAATCTCTTGATGGCGCTTCCATTCTATGGACACCCACAAATTGATCTAATCTTCAATGGAACAGGTCTTCAACCGTTCTTGTTCATCTTAGGTTTTACTTTGGCTATTAGCTTTGTAACAACTGGATTCCGAGACAAGCCTTGGTTGCTTATCTTGGGCGTACTTGCTAGCGCTGGTGTTGTATTCTTCGTTGCATTGTGGCTCCTCAAGCAAGCAAACCTCTCAAACGCGTGGGATGTCTTGTTTACCGGTAGTGGATATTTCACAAAGACAAAGATTTTCGGGACGGTTGCTGAAGCAAACGCACCGGACCGAGGTCAACTATTTGCACAGTTTGGACCGATTACCTTCGTTCTCTCATTGGTTATGGGAGTTCTCTGTCTTTGGTCGGCTCTTCGTGAACGCAAGCAAACAAATCTTGTCTTTGGTGTTTGGATTCTTGCAGCCTCTTTCATGGCCTGGACTGCGGCTCGATTCATGTTCAATGCAACACCTGCAATCGCCGTTCTCGGCGCATGGGGAATTGTTTCTCTATGGAAGTGGGCAAACTGGGGCGGTCTTGTGAAAACTTGGAAGAAACTTGGAATTCGCTCACCTGAAGATCGTATTCGTGGTGCTCGAATTGCCGTCTGGCGTACTCCGTCATTCTCTGCAATCATGATCGTGATGATTATGCTCCTTGGCCAACAATTCACTTATGGTCTTGATGCTGCGATTCCTGGCAGTAACAATGCTGAAGATGATATTGATGAAGTTATCTACAATCTCATCCCTGATGCATTCCGTTGGGAAATCGGTGGCTTCTCGCTACTTGATGACAGCGGTTATGATGGAAATTGGTATCTAGGCTCATTCGGTTCTGGATTCAACGATAACGGTTGGAACAAGGCATATGAATGGCTTGCGGCACAAGATGCTGATATGAGTTACTCAGAACGCCCAGCGTTTGTATCTTGGTGGGACTACGGTTTCCAAGCACTTGATACCGGTGAACACCCATCAGTTTCTGATAACTTCCAATCTGGAATTCCTGCTACTGGTAACATGTTGCTTGCACGTAACCAAGTAGACCTCGTTTCGATGTTCGTCTGGCAACTCGGACAAGGCGACATTGAATACAACAAGGCACTCACTGGTGATACCGCTTTCACTTCTGGTTACAGCAACATCGTTGATAATTATCTCAACGATGCCCAAATGGACCTCTTTTCGACCATCTCTACAAACGGTAACAACGACGAAATGATTGCTTTGGCTCAACTGAACAGTTTTGAAGTGTTCCAAACCAATGATGATGTCGCTATGGCAGTCGGTTACCACCAAACCGATGGCGTTTTTGACGCATCGACTCAATACTGGCGTATTTACGATGATGGAGAACGTATGCTCTGTACCGACTCTCTATCAGCAACATGTGTCGATGGAGACTGGTCAGAAAAGACCGAAGCCGATCGAACATTCACCAATAACATTCGAACAGGTGCTGACAATGTATATTCTACAACACATTACATTGTTGGAGATTACTGGTACACTGCGGATCTGATTGAAGAATATAATTCAGTTGCAACCCACATCCATCGTAAGAATACCCGTCTTTCCTTGACTGTTCAATTACTTACACTCAGTCTTGATGACGGTCAAATCATCGACTTGTATGACGACTTGATTAATCTTGAAGGATATTATTCCGTCCAAGATTACAACGGCGCCCCAGGTGACATGATAGAACGTGACCATGAAATCCGATACTTTGCAATCGACAACAGATTGTATCCTCGTGCAGGCCGTTATACTCAAGACATGAATTACAACCAAGGACAACCGATGGGTATTTTTGGTGCACCGACAATTTTGAGTGGACAGGATATTTCGACTTACATGAATGAAGTGTACGAAACCATGCGTGGTGAATTCCCTGATGAAATGACCCGTACAGAAGTTGACCAAGCAATTACTGAAGATTTCCTTAACCAACAATCAGGTGCAGATATTGAACCATTGCAGGTTCAAGATGTCCGAGTTGACCACAACCCCGCTTTCTTCGATACAATGCTTGCACGGGCTTATGTTGGATATGGGGCCTCATCACTTGGCCTCGATGCTGGCTCGTCAAACCCTCAGCCCGCACAGCATTTCGGCCAATCCGGTAGTCCAGGTAGTATTCTAACCCAAGCACTCCCATTGCCTGGCGCTATGCAAAATCACTTTGTAATCTCGAATTGGTATACTCCTGAAGCGAACAGTTCAGTAACTGCTGAGCAACAATTAGCAGGTATTTCTTCGACCAATACACTTGTCAAGATTCTCAAGTATTACTCAGGTGCAGAAATTTCCGGTCAAGTCACAATGAGTGATAACGGCCAAGGACTACCAGGCGTTCGATTGCTGATTGAACGTGACGCCTTCTCTGGCGATGGTGTTGAGGATCTTGACCCTGATACCTACTGGGTTCCAATCGGTTTCACCGATGCTGACGAAAACGGCTATTGGTCATTCGATGCCCCTGCCGGTCGAATCCGTGTCAGTGCATATGCTGGTGATTACGACCCAATAACTGCTCAAGACAGCATTCGTTCTGGTGCTTTCTCGCAAGGCATCGGTGATATTCTCACCGAAACCAATGATGACCGTCAAACCAACGACATCACTGCAATTCTTGGTGAAGTTGCGAACATGAGTTGGCTCGGTGAGTCTCAACTCAATGTTACTGCTGCACAAGCCGATCGTTTTGCTGATGTTACCACCCCATTCGATATCGCTGTTGAAAGCAGTGGTGTTTCAGGGCAGGTCACATGGACTGGACATGAATCCTTTAACGGAGATGCACTTGTTAGTACCGATTTCATCTTGCGTAACATTTGGTCTATGACTGAAAACTACACGTTCACCACAACCAATGGTTCATTCTCGTCCGATGACACTCGTATCCTTCAAGGAACTGGTGAAGTAACCTTCACTGAAAATGGAACCTTTGAAAGCAACGGTGTCGCCTTTGCAGATGACTTTACTGGAACCTTTACACGTTCGATTTCAGACAAGCGTGTTTACACGAGCAATGGAACTTGGAACGGTAAGGGGAATCTTGTTGCATCATGGGTTTCAAACCAAAGCGTCGCCTCTTGCCTCGACAATGAAACGGCTCCAATGCCGGAGAATGTAACGCTCTGTATTCTGGACGCTTCAGCCTCACCAATGGTCTATCTTCTCGATGGTGAAGTAGAAGCAAACGGCCGTTTAACCTCTGACGGAATCTCAACATTGGTTACCGAACACTCTGGCGACTCGTTTGAAGCTACAGGTTCCTTTGAAGGAACCGGAACACTCAATGGTACTGGACTGTTTGTCGGTCCCGGCGATTTTTCGGGAACAATGGTTCAGCCAGGGTCATTCTACATCACTGGATTACTTCCGGGTGTTTACAATATGATTGCTCAATTGGAAAACGGCAAGGAAGTTCTTTTGCCAGATCCTGTGAATGTAGAAATATCCCCTTCGTATGATTTGGCAATGACCATGCCGGGTTCAATCTTTGAGGATACACTCGATGATTTCTTTGAACAACCATTCTCGAACGAAACTATTGAATTGTTCGATGTCGATTTGGGTCTTGATGATGTTATGGAGATTATCACTGATGAAATGGGTAACTTTTCCTATGGACCTATGGCTGCTGGTGAGTATTATTACCGAGTTGACATTGACAAAGATGGTTGGTATGAATTGAATGAAACATTCACGGTACGAGATTCATCAGAAAACATTTCATTGTCTATGAGCGTTCCTGAGATGCATGATATCACATTGCAACTCACTTCTCCAGTGGACCCGCAAACTCAAGAAGCATACACTAATGTTTCTGAACGCGTGGTGACCTTCACCAACGATGACCCATTATTCGGTCCAATCAACTCCACTTCGGACGAGAATGGACTTGTTTACATTGAGTTGCCGATGGGTTCGTACACTATTTCTGATGAAACAGGCGACGATTATATTTTGTTCGACTATATCGAACTTGCAACTGAAGATATCTCCATGACCAGTGCTTATGCAATTGGAACTTGGATTAACGGTAGTATTCGTGTCGTCGATGGCGGACTCTTGAACCTAGACTTCACCTATGGCGATTGGGCTGCCCAGGAAGACATGCTCAAATTCGAGCAAAGTCAACCTGCTTCAGGTCTAGATATTTCCTTTGTTGCAGATAACTTATCATTCGAGACCACAGTTGCAACTGACGGCAACTACAGTATCCGTCTTCCAAGTGGTAATGATTTCCACATGACTACATTCAGCATTGCTTCACAAATGTCTGGAGGTCAATTGATTGAACTTACCGGTGATGAAGAACTCGATAATGGTCTCATGTATCTTGAACCAACTGTTAGTGCCTCAGGCTTTGTTTTCCTTTACGATAACACATCACTTTGGGATGGACTCGTACCAGGCTACAATGCACAAACTATTGTTGCAACGGGTACAGATGGACTTGAATGGAGAACCACTATTTCTGATACCGGAGATTTCGTATTAAACCTACAAGCAGGTGAATGGGATTTCACAGTTGAAGAGGCTGCATTGAATTCAACAAGTATCGATAATTACAACATTACCGGGGATGAAGAAACACTTCCGAGTCCGATTGAATTGTTTGTTCATCCAGACTATCTCACCATTGAATTGAATCTCTTTATGGATTCTGGCGCTGATAAGATATTTGTAAATGGGACTGCAGTTAATCCTTCATTCACTCTTACGCCTCTCAATGACCATGGTCAAGAGCATAATTACACAGCTGCGGATTATTCTTCTATGGGTAACATCACCGTCGTGCTGGAGCCTGGAATTTACAGTTTACAATTTAACGTAACAGATTCCTCAGATGAAAATGCATCGGATTATATCCTTGTTGGAACAGAAGCGTTTAACCCAATTATGGTCGGACTTGATACTTTCGAAGAAGCATTGGCGTTCCCTCTCCGTAACGAATACTTGGTCACTGGGGAACTTACAAACTTGAGCGGTGACGCTGTTGAAAAGCAATTTACGCTCCGAAATATGGACGATGGAGCCACTATGCCGTGGTTCAACATGGCATCTGATGTCAACGGTAGCTTCACCGATTATGTCCCTGCGGGCGATTGGGTCGCAATCATTGCTCCATTCTTGGCGGATAACGATAGCACTGAAACGCTCCGTTACCCGTTCACTGTTAGTGATAACCCATCTGTTCGAACAGGTATGAATCTCTCCTCAGTTGATGTGATTGAAATGAATTTCGAACTTCAAGAGAACATCACCGAAAATCACATGCCTGGTGCACAGGTAACCCTTGTCAGTCATGATGGATTTGGCAATATTACTCTTGCTGGGCCTGATGAAAATGGAAATGTCAGCGAAAAATTAATGCCAGGAAATTGGAGTTTGTTCCTCAACCTCTCAAAGTCGCAATCTCACTGGACTCTTGACACCTCTTCGTCACCGTTCTCTACTTCTATGGCTGTTGATGGTATCATCGATCTTGGACTCTTTAAGGCTGAACTTGAAGTTGAAATCGGTGGGAAAGTATTCTGGGACCTTGACGGTAATGATATTCCTGACGGAACTGAAGGTGTCGCAAACACGACTGTGACAATTATTGGTATGAACAATTCCGAAATTGATAGCAACGTAACAACTGATGAATTCGGAGTTTGGACTCTATTTGTCCCAATTAGAGATGAATATCAAATTTCAGTAAGCAAGGAAGGTTTCAGCACTGAGGTCTACAATGTCTCAAATGCGAGTTCTTATCCAGTTTACGATGTACCTGAATCATACGATATAGAGTTGACAGCAGGAAATGTAAGCGTTTCCGGTAATGTCACCGATATTAACGATGCAAGCCGATTGAACGGTTCCACCGTCGTTATTTACCCAACTAGTGGAATGGTAGGAGAATCACAAACTATTACATCTGATTTTGCTAATAATCAACTCACTTGGTCCGCAGTTATTGCACCTGGCAAGTGGATTGTTGTTGTGACCGAAGCAAATGCTGGTGAAAATGGCGGCGGTGTCGCAGTAGGCTTACTCGATGCAAGTATTTCCGACGGTGCAACCCTCGATCTGGAGATGTCTCTAGGGGGATGGATTGATTTGACTACAACATGGACAGATATTGTCCTAGTTGAACACCATACCGGGTCTGCAGATAATGGCTCAGGAATGCTCAATGAATCAGTATCAGTTACTTTCGCTATCGGTTCCGATATCGAATGGGACATGCCTGTAGGAAGCGATGGTAGCATCAGTCTTCTCATGCCGGCGGACTATATTGAGATGGATTCCTCTTTCAATACTATTCAACATGATTTGAATCTTGAGATGGGATACATCGGCGGTGCTGCAACTCAAGTTGCAGAAGGTCGTTCCCCAGTTGCTATTTCGTACACACGTACAATAAACTCCGATACAAACATCATATTTGTCGAAGCTAGCATGGTGAACGCAACAGTCGTTGATGGGCAGAATAATTCCTTCTTAGCAATTGAAGAAAATGCAGGTTACCAAGCCATTGAATTTGATTTAAATATTAACTACGATGGTACAGAAACAATGCAAGTATTTGATGTTCTAGGGCAAAAAGATAACTCTCAAGACGGAGCGGACTGGAAGATCGAATTCTGGAATGGCACTGCATTTGTCGAATCATATGAAATTTCGCTTGGAATTGGAAACAACTCGAGTGATGCAAGTGTTCAATCTTCCGCAGTTCTTCGAGTCCGTATCCTCGCACCAAACCAATCTGAAGCTTGGCATTTGCAAAACCCTCATACACTCAAGGTTCGTTTGATTACAGATTCAACACCTTCTAGTGAAGTTGCTATAAAAGTTCAAGTTCCACAAATTCATGGACTTAAATTAATGGATAAGGTCACTGAAATTGGAATTGGTACTGGTGGCCAAGGTACATTTGGTTTCGTACTAGAAAACACTGGAAACGGTGATGATAGATACACCATTGAACTATCAGATCCTCTTCCTGCTGGTTGGGAAATCACTCCAAATTCGTACGAAATACCAATCGCAAAGGATGACATTAGACCTCAACAATTTACTGCGTATGCCCCAGATGATTTTGATACGGGTAGCATAACCATCACTGTTACAGTGACGAGTAGCGACAATCTCTCTACGGAAACTTTTGATGTCAAAATTTCAAAAGCAAGCATTAAGCTTTACATTGACCAAGATGCCATAGCAACCCTTTCAGATACTGTGGCGGATAAAGACGGCAAACTTGTCATTCCTCTCACTAATCTTGGTTTCTTAGAAAGTTCTGATGTGTCAGTATCTGCAAAGATTGTTGGACGAGAGGAGTCTCTTGTCAGACTAACAAATGTGGTAACGCTCAGTCCAAATTCCACGACGAATGTTGAATTTGAAGTACTTGCTGCTGATGCCACTGGCAATGTTCGGTTTGAAGTTACAGTCATGGTTATTGGAGATGATAGTTCACAAGTTATCCAGGAAATCGGACTTGAAGAAGGAGAACAAAGCATTGACTTCTCAGTCCAATATTTCATCGATGTTGATACCGAAGAAAGCCCATGGTTTACTGTAGTAATTGCCTTGGTTGGTGGTCTTGTGATTTATGGCGGAGTGCGTGTATCTCGTGCTAAGTCTACGTCATCTAGATTCTGATACAAAACAACACATTACATCCAAAGTTACTCAAGTAACTTTGTTGGTGCAATGTCATGGAGGTAGAGCTGTGAAGGGATTAGAGAATTTGGAATTGCTTCCAGAACCAGAAGATTCCCGCATTCTTTCTGCCATTGACCCCTCTGTAGTTGGGTTTCAGGATAGTTGGCGGGCTGAGGTGACTGGATGGGCTCCTTTGGATGCCATACCTGTGCCACGTTTGCGACGGAGGAAAATCCTCGCAACAAATGGAGTTATATTTGCTATCCTCGTCATCATCTTACTCGTCGTGTGGAATTCCGGCTTCCTATTTATCGAACTGACACCACCGAAATCCGAATGGGCGAATGAACAATCACAATTCAATGATTTTTCAGAATTGGGCCTTACGGGTGCTGGAGTTAAGGTGTGCATGGTTGATACAGGGGTGGATTTGAGCAATCCTGCATTTTCTGAAGTCAAAGTGACATTCAAAGATATGATCGGTAGTTCAAATGCACCTGTAGATTATGGATTTATTTCCCATGGCACACTTATGGCCGGCATTCTTGTCTCCAGTAGCCATCAAATGGGTATTGCTCCAAATGTGACCCTTGCCATGGTTGCTGCCCTAGGTGCGGATGAGGATGACATGAACAGCGGTTCGGAGCAGACTGTGGCCAATGCCGTCACTTGGTGCCAAGATGTATTCAAGGCTGATATCATTTCACTTTCGCTTGGCGGTGAACAAAGCATCGAAATGCATACAGAAGGCTCAAGCGTTTCTGCCGTTCGACGGGCTGTAGATTCGGGAATCTTTGTTGTCGCTGCTGCAGGTAATGATGGTGGGGGTGAGGACGATGGTTTGGTCTCAGTTCCGGGGAATGTACCGCGTGTGATTACGGTTGGGGCTTCAACTCAAGAACAAACAGTATGGGTAAATTCTTCCGCAGGTTCACAGGTTTTGTCTGATGGCACTCTTCGTCAGGACCCTCACATGAAACCTGAACTTATCGCCCCTGGCGAGCATATCATTAGCACAGGTCCCGGTGATAGTTGGTATTCGAGTAGTGGGACATCTGATTCAACAGTTTTTGTCACTGGCGCATTGTCTTTACTACTCGAAGCATTTCCGGTCTACAAACCAACTTCATCTTCGAATGGCGATTGCATCGACCAAGTAAAAATTTCATTGATGAATTCCACGTTGAAATATGATGATGCGATTATTCATGATGACCGTTGGGGATACGGTCAACTTCAAGCCTTGGATTGGTATCAGGACTTGGCGATTCAGATACCTGCTTGTTGAGGTTTACAGATTACTCACATTCAAGTGAAAGTCCCTGAAAGCAACACTGTGGCTGTTCCAATGAATATAGAATGATATTTAACGCTATTATTGATACATCTAATCTCAATTTAATGATACAATCGCCCTTGATTGATATTATTAATCTGGCGATTAAGGCGCAGTATTATATTTGAGAGGGATATGGAAGGAGAGAGAGGGTCTATTTTGAACAACACAACATCACGGAAAAGCATATCTTTGGTCGCACTCCTGCTTCTTTCCATCCTAACTGGATTGATTACTATACCAACTGTATCTGCTGTGAACGAAACTAAGTCGGGGATTATCTCCGGTGAAGAAACTTGGACTGGCACTATGAACCTTAACGGAGACGTTTTTGTGGCTGAAGGAGCCAAACTTATTGTCAATGCTGGAACTACGATTAACATCCCATATGGCAATTATATCGATGTCGAAGGTGCAATTTGTATTGGAGATAGTTCATGTGGCGCAAGTTCTGGTTCTGCAGGTAATCAGGCACGGTTCGTATGGTCGACTCCTACTGATTATACCATAATCGGACGATGTTATTCCAACAGCACCAACGATCCAAATTACAACGGTGATACTGGCTGTGGCTCAGGTATGGTCATACGCTCGACGATAGACCAAGCAATCACTTCTATCAAATATGCACATTTTGAAAATGCATATGGTGTTCCTTTTGATACCAATCAAGTCAGTGGTAAACAATACGGTGCCTTGGTGTTTGATGGCTCGTCTACAACTGTTACCGGTCTTTCCTTCCAAGATATCAACACCTCCAATATTATGGCTCTTAATTTAGCCTCTCCCCTCATTTCAGATTCAACTTTTACCCTCGGTATTGATGGTAATGGCTACGATGCAGCAGCAGTTCGTGCTTACGGTGCAGGTGCTGGAATTCTTGGAACAATGAGGATTCAAGATTCTGTTTTCACTGGCACTACCGAACCTGACTGTGGTCAGCAAGGTGGTGGTCGAAGCCTCATCTATGTCGAAAGTTCGTATATCGACCTCACCGGACTTACCCTCAACGATAACTCATATGGCTTGTTTTTGAAACAAAGTTCTGGTTCCCTGTCCAACTCATCAATCAACGTCAAATGTAGTGGAATTGACACCAATTCCCACAAGGTTACAGGTACTATTAACCATACCCTCTATCTTAATGACAATACCATTACGACAGCAGATGGTACAGGTATTACTGCCTACGATGGTGCAATTGTCGTAGCAAACCGAAACACAATCTCTGGAGCCGCAGAAGGTTCAGGATTCGGTATTCGTTCCTCCTTTGTCACAATAAATAATAACGTGATAGGCCCAATTGGTGGATGGAACGGGTTGTGGATTTACGGCACATCTGATGTGAGTGCAGAAAATAACACAATTCAAGACACTGGTAAAGAAGCAGTATTGATTGGAGAATACCACTTTGAAGATCAGGGTTGGAATGTTCCAACTCCAACAGCAGCTCGTTTATTTTTGGCGAATAACCAAATCTCTAACAATACCGGAGTTTGTAATTCACAAATGTATGGTGGAGATTTCGCCTGCCCGGCAATTCACATATTCATGTCCTCTGCAACAATCTATGACAACACTGTGACCAACAATGGTGGGGATGGAATGCGAATCAAGGGCAGTATAGTCAATGCACAAAGAAATACAATGGAGGTTTCTGGATTTGCGGCAAATATTTCCATGTTTGATAACAACGCGAATCAGAAATATGGTTCGATTGCGTACTTCTCTGGTAATTCCTATTCAAACGCATCTCAAGTGTACAACATTACGGAATCACGTGTTATTGTTCAATCTGAAGAAATCCCCGATGCAGGTGGTAACGAATTGTATCCTGTTCAATTGAGATGGCTCGGTCCAGAATGCCCGTATGTTCTTGACGAATGCCTCTTGGTTCCACTAACCGCAATTATGCCTCCAGCATTCATGCCAATGGCGCTTGAAATCATCGAAAACTCGACTGTATTCTCTTATGCTGATTTGCAAAACTTTGATTCATCGAAGATTCACGTCCAAAATCAAAACTCTGCTTGGGGAAGTCAGGTTCGGGAAGGTGAATTGGTACGCTACCAAGTCAAAGCAAAGAATAGCAACGTTGTAGATGCAACAGTTATCATTCGTGACGCTACAGGTCTGCCACTCTACACCCTCACGACAGACGCCTTTGGTTTTACACCCGAAGTCTCCCTTCCGTCTGACTTTTTGCTTGACCGCAATTGGAATCATGAAGTCGGAGAAGTCAATGTACAAATTCCAGGAGTTACGGATTCAGAAGGCAATCCAGTCTACATCGATGAAAATTCATGTGCCGACGGCTACGATAACGATGGCGATACCAAAGTAGATTCCGAAGATGGCGATTGTATTCATGGCGGCCGTGAATTACCGTTTTACTCTGTAGAAGCTTACATGTTTGGTAAAGGGCAAAAGGAATTCGACTTTGTCCTCAGCGGTTCAATAGATGATGTAATCAATCTTGATAATCTCAAACCGAGCGTAACCGTCACTCAAAATGATGGATTCTCATTTGCGACTACCGTTACTTTGACGGGTTCTGCTTGGGACGGTATTTCCGGACCCTATGGCAATAGCGATTATGTTGCGTATCAAAGTCAATTTGGACTGATCAAACGTGTTGAGGTTCAGCCACCAGGTTCAACAGATTGGTATTCCGCAGTTGATGTATCTAATTCTGGCGGCGTGATTACAAAATCTAATCATCCCTTCAAAACATGGAACTTTGATTGGGAAATGTCTGGTCACCCCGAGGGTGAAGGCGATGTAACATTCCGTGTCCGTTCCTATGACGGATTAGATTACTCTCCAGTGGAAGTCCGAAAATACAAACTCAATCTCGTACCACCTAGTATCTTGGTCAATACTCCAAATGATGGAACATATCACGATAATGGCAAAGTAACATTCACCGGTACTGCAAGTGACCCTTACTCGGGTACTTGGGGCAGTGATATCAATTCGATTTGGTTTGAAATCAATGGGCCAAATGACTACACTGCGAATTTCAATGTCCCGGGCTCAACGGCTTGGGCGTATGATTGGATTTTCCAAGATTTAGAAACTGGGGATTATGATTTCCGAATTTGGGCATCTGACAGTGATTTCTGTAACATTAAGACCGGCTGGAATGATTGTAACTATGAAAGTCGCTCGATTAGTGTGAACACGGATAACGCAATACCATTTGTCCAATTGAGTGAACCATTGAACGGGGATATAATTCGTGCCAGTGAGACTCAACTTATTCAAGGTGTGGCTTTGGATAACGATGGTTTGGTAACACGAGTTGAAATCACTATCTTCGATTTGGCCAGTGGAACTGTGGTCAATAATGGTCCTAATCCTGTCACCAATTTCGCCCAAAGCGGTGCATGGTATACAACCTGGGACACCTCCAATCTCATACATGATCAGCAATATGAACTGGTGGTTATGGCATGGGACGGAACTAATTACTCGCTCGAAGAGCGCATTAGAATTACAATTGATAATCCGAGCGATGCAGAAAATGAAGTTCCAGAGTTCAATTCTACTGGTTGGGTAAGCACAATTACTTTGTTCTGCGATTCAAATCCATCAAAGCAAGACCGTTGCAATGGTGGAATCAGTATCGACTTGTCAGACTATTTTTCTGACCCAGATGGGATTGCTAGTAGCAGTACCGATGGACTAGTTTTCGATGTCTATGATGATTTGACTAATTTGGATGACGATGAATATGCTCTTTATCTAACGTATACTGCAGATGGAGTTGTAAAATATAATCCGGCATTTGTCACAGGTATTTCAAACGATATTGCAGAATGGTCGCTTGTTGGCTTGATGTTTGAGGCAAGAGACTCTTATGGCTCAGTTGCCTTTTCATACAAAGTTAACATCCTTGTTGTTGAAGTTTCATTCAATGTGGTTAGAGATGGAACCGGTCCATTGAACCCTGATAACCCTGCATATTTCAGTGGTCAAGGATTACCAAACAGCCTAGTTGAAGCCCGATACGATAGTTTGTCTGGTGTTCGAATCAACCAAACGCGTGTCAATGCGGATGCGACTTGGAGTATGGAAATATCAAGTAGTCAACTCTCTGGAAATGATGGGGCACGCAACATTATTTTCGAAATGGATGACCAAGTGTTTTCTTTCCCAACTGAGACTGGGGATGCCTTTTTCCAACTTAGTGTTGGAAGTGGTGACGAATCGAGTTCTAATTTAGGATTAATTATTGCGCTTATCATTGGAGTTATTATCCTCTTGGGCGCTGGAATGTTCTTTTTGCAAGTTGAATACGATGATCTTGATGAGGAGGCCGAGTTGTTGGCTGCACAGGAACAAGTTGCTGTCGACCCTTATGCTTGGGCAAAGGATCGAAAAGAGTTAGTGACTATTCCTTCGGAACAGGTTGCGGTGACTCCTGTGGTTGTTCAACCACAAGTTGCTGCTGTACCTCAAGCTGCCCAACATCCAGGATGGCTATGGGATGCTGAATCGAATAATTGGGTACCGGATCCAAATTATAGCCCTGAACATTGAAGCATATTCTGCTCACTGAAGCGGAAGTATTGAAGAGGAGAAAAGAGGGAGATAAGAATATGGCTCTTCAACCAAAACCGGGTGTTCAAGAGAGAATACTCTTACATTTGCTTGATTACTCTGATTTCAAGAGCAGCGTCGAAGTTCCATTTGCCCTTTCACAGATGGGTATTGCGAATGCTGTGGCAATCGCTCGCTCAAATGTCCCTCGTGCTATTGCAGGATTGAAAGATCAAGGCCTCTTGATTGAACGTCAAGCCCACGTTGCAGGCGTTTCTCGAAAACGTAAAGCGTACTTTTTGACGGATCCAGGAATCAATGTTTCTGAGGATACTTGGACGCGTTTGCGTGATTTCCAATTGCGCAGCATTATGGACGATGGGGCAATCATCAATTCCACTTTGGGTGAAATCAATGACCATCTTGACTTCTCTATGCGACCTGTTGATATCATCCGATACATGGATGATAATTGTGTATTGGATACTCGCACTTTGTCTGCTGATTTGGTAGAGAGAGACCTTTCAAAACATGTTGAAAAGCAACTTGTAACATCGCTTGGAGATTTACCACGGCTACGGCATTTCTACGGTCGTGAAAAAGAAATGGACAATATGGCGAGTCTTATCGATGCTCGCGCTACTACTTTGTTGGTTCCAGGTATTGCGGGAATTGGTAAAACTACCATCGCATCAAAACTCATCGAGCGATTTATGCATCGGCGAAATTTATTGTATCATCGTTGTCAAGATTGGGAAGGTTCACGGTCCTTTTTTGAGGCCGTTGCAGATTGGTTGGCGAATATTGGTGATTCGACCTTTGCTGACTATTTGGCTGCAACACCTGTGCCTCAACCAGCCGATGCAGCACGTTTGCTGGTTGACTCCTTGGAGGGCACTCCGACCCTTATCGTCATTGATGATTTTCACAAAGTCGCTGATACAACCCTTCATCAAACATTTCAAGCGATGTCTCTCGCTTTGCTTGGTAGCGAAGAAGAAATTGGCCTCGTCATCTTTTCACGTTCGTTCAAACCAGTTGTCGCTGCCAAAGATGCTGAAGGACGTATTGCAAGTTTAGTTCTCCCACTCGATGGCCTCGATTCTGATGCTGGACGGCAACTTTTGAGCAGTTTCGAAGATCTCGGTGACGAGCAATGGCTACATATTCACGGTCTATCACGAGGACATCCCTTGGTATTGGAACTTATCAATCGAGGTGCTTCGGCAGGCGCATTCCATGAAACATTGGAGAATTATGTCACGGTTGAAATCTTTTCTAAATTGAGTGCTGAACAAAAGCGCGTACTTTCTGCACTTTCAATTTACCGTGAACCTGTGGTCTTGAGAGCACTAGCAGAGCAAGGTTTGGATACCGATGAACTCGATGCATTGGTTGAACAAGGGCTTGCACGGCAGGGAGATGTTGACTCTTACGATGTCCACGATTTAATTCGAGAATTTCTATTGCGCAGTCTCGATGAACATACAAAGAAGGAGTTCCACGCTAAGTGTTACACCTGGTATCAGAAACAGAGCCACACTGCAGGTATTGTAATTGAACGAATATTCCATCTAATCAGTTCAGGGGAGGGTGGAGATGCAGCATTGCTCATAGCCGATGAAGGTAGAGACCTTATTGCTCAAGGCCATATGGAATTACTTGGCTTGATGGAAGGCCTTCCCCTTGAATCGCTTGATCCACATGTTAAAATGCGTGTTTTACAACTTCGTGGTGAAGTCCTTGTTCTCCTCGGACGATTTATAGAGGCGGAGGAAATATTCCTCTCTACTCAATCGTTGGGCACATCCCCCAAGGCGACACGCCTTGATGCGGAAGTTCTCTCGGCTTTGGCAGACATTGCCCTTAAACAAGGCGACACGGACAAAGCACTCACCATGCATCATGATGCACTTGAAAAATTCATTCAGTTTGGAGATGCAAAAGGTGCAGCACGTTCATACAATAACATGGGGTATTTACTCCGTCGAAAGAATGACCTTCCCAAGGCATTGGAAGCCTATAGTGAAGTAGAGACTATTTTAGAGGATTCAAATGGTACTGAACTTATCGGTACGCAACTTACCCTTGCTCGTGCATTCATTGAACTCGGTGAAATAGACAGAGCTAGAAATCATGCACTCCAAGCATTCGAAAATACCGATGGTGGAGAAGATGTCTTGTTACACGCTCGTGCTCAAGCCGTTCTTGGCCGGTATTATGCCAAAATTGGCGATGCTGATGTAGCCCTACATCATTATTCGACAGCACTTGAAACGATGAGTGAAGCAGGAGACTTGTTATCGTTGGTTGAAATTACTATTTTGCTTGGTGAAGTCTTACAAGATTCAGGTAGAGCTGAAGATGCAATGGAGCATTATCGAGAAGCATTGGTTATTGCTGAAGCGAATGATTTACGCATGCAAATCGGAGAACTACTCTCACGTCTTGGTGGTGTTGCACCTGACAAACCTCGTCGAATGGAGTATTTGCAAAGAGCACTGGCAGTGTTTAGAGAACTCGGTGCGAAATCAAGAATGCGAGAAGTACAATCTCAAGTCCACGCTGCAGTCATGGGCCGATGAATCAGTCATTTGATTGAGGACGATCGTATTCTAGGGATGTAATTCCATCTGCGTGAACAATCCATAATGATGTGACCCCGGCAAGAACAACTGTGCCCTGGTGGCTTCCAGCACCAGTGCCTGAAATTGAAACATTTGTATCCAAAGTGCCCCCTTCATGTATCAACTCAATTGAGGTGTCCGTCAAGACAAGTGTAATTCGATGTTCATCAGCTTCGGTTAATCGCCAAGTCACTTTTTCTGCGTAGTCCACTGAACCCATTCGGCTCGCTTCATCTGCTCTTTCCACCGCAGCAGCAAGGTCATCTAAATTCGATTGGATAGCATTCTCATTCCATCGTTCTCGAGTCGCAGTTTCAATTTCATAGGCCCATAAACTGAACATTGTAAGGAGCAATACTCCAAGAAGGAAGGTGAAAACATATCCCAATTCAGTTGCAGCAGCACGTTCATCACGCTTCAATGCAATTCTGTTCATGAGATCACCTCAGTCATATGCGCATTCAATGCAGCCATTTGTAGAGTAAATTGAATGGGTTGACCATTGGTATGCCAAACCGCTTCTGAAGTCGCATAAGATGGGTCGGGAACCCATCCAACATAATCGGTGAGCAAATCGATACGACCAGGAAAAATAGTCCAGTCCTCACTTGATTCAAGGCCGTCTGCCGATGCATCAGCAATCGCCATACCATACGGGTTTGACCACCCACGACGAACCTCAAATGCCGTTGCTGATGCGAGCGATGAACGATCGACTAGTTCGATATCCAAATTCATTTTTCCTGCACCACTTACGCTGTCCTGTGTTGGATGAAGAGAAGGAATGGTGGCTGCAAACCTCGGCCCTGGACCACCTCGGTCGGAAGGAGCGACGACAATGTATGGCTCAAACTCTGGATGGTTTGTCACCACAGCACCACCGGTATAGGCTACTTCCATGCCAGATATAGATGATGAAAACTGATAACTAAGTCGTGAAAGGTGAAATCCCCACACGGTGGCCAAGTTCGCATGTGTTGAGGCACCATTTACTCCAATCAAGGTGATTTGCATACTCGCTGGATGAGTTCCTGCACTCCAAGCATTTTTCAGGTCGATTTGACTTCTTCCACTCATCGATTGCCATGGGAGTTGAGATGCAATCCAACCACTTGCTTGAACATTGATGGGCAAGCAACGTTGAGCGCCATCATGATAAACTTGCATAAGTCCGTCTTGGCCTCGTAAATGATACAACCGAAGCGCATGACCACCCTCTACTTCCATTTGGCTGATGCCTTGATTGAGATTCAAAGCCACCTGTGTTTCTTCGGCAAAAAGAGAGCCATTTTCAGTCGTACTTCCCGTCAGATTCCATTCCACTGTTGTCCCTGCACGAGCGAGATGGACTTGGTTAACATTTGTTCCATCAACATGGAGAGTGTGGGATTGGCCAGATAATGCGCCTGTGTCATCTGCCGGAATCACTTGTAAGCCTGAACCGTTGGCATCTCGCCTCCATGAAACAAAGACATCACCATTTGCATCGAGCATTGGTGCTCCATCAATTTCTGCTGGTGGCCAATCGAATGCAATACTTTGATTCGGGGCGACAGAAAGACCTCCACCCCTCCAAGTAACGGTGACACTGTTTAGACCTGGGTTGGTGAATACAAATTCTCCTTCAAGTGAAGGCGTGACAAAGGAATGGCCAAGGTATTGTCCATCGACACTCGGCCAAGCAATTTGCCCAACATCCGCCTCAAGGCTCGTTTGAAGTACCAATCGAGAAGGTGCACTTGTCGTGATGTGCACTACTTCGGCAGAATCAAGAGATAATAGATGATTGAACGTCACGCCAACGCGATTTTGATTCGATGGTAATGCGTAATATGAGGTTGAAGTTTTGTTTGTTATAGTGATTTGATTAGCAACTTCACTGACGACATGAATTTGGCTGCTACCACTGAGCAAGGGTAGCGACCAGGAGGTTCCTGTTGAGTCAATTGGACTGGGGTCATTCGCTTGCATAAGAGCAGTTCCACCATCACCTTTGGAGATCAGCAGATGAAGTTGGTGAGATGAGTGGATGATTATTTCACCTAATGAACTGGTATCAAGCGTATACATCCCATCAACCATGAGGTCTCGTTCAAATTCTTTGACAGACTGATTCCAAATTTCAATTTCAATCGGGCCGAGGGGAAGTGCAAGACCGGGTGATGCAGTCAGTGAGACACTTTCCGCCCATTCAGGGATTGTGAATATATACGGATTTGCAGGTCCAAGACGTAGGTCATCAACACAAACTGCTGTGTTCATTGATTCGGGGTGGCGGATACTGAATTCATCATCGTAGTCGAGGGCACCTTGGACTCGAAAACTAGTATCGTCAATCCATGTGGCAGAATACCACATGCTACTCTGCATCATGTTCCAATTGAGGCTACCATCGACTGGAATCAATTCTATTTCAGTAGAGTCACCTGGCATACCATTTTCACTCAGCGCTGCAGTTTTATGTGCTAAAAGAGTCATTTGAGACGACATATCATGCCGTTCTATCGACCCTTCAAGTTCTTCTATAACCGGGATCATTGAGACCATCATCATCGCAATAATTGACACGACTCCACCGAACAACAGAACGGTTGCTATCGCTGCTGAAACTGCCTCTTCATCTCGTAGCATAGCAGATGTCATCTAGAAACCTCCACGCGCTTGACATCCACTTCTAAGAATAATTGAGCGCCTTGAGTTTCAACGGTGAAGCCGTCAGCACCACTTGCCCGCATATAGGGGGCATATCCGATATAGGTGTCTAATGTTCCAGAAGCTCTATTCAAGGTATATTCTTCAAGCATTCGCTCATGGTATTGGGGAGTGGTCAAATCATTGAGTGCGTTGATGACTGTGAATTTAACGTTATATGCTTGTCCGGTGAACAGTGTCATTGGCCCAAGTGAAATCATATTCATGCCAATTGTGTTTCCCGAACCGAGTGAGCCGTTAATGGTGATATCATTGAGAACCAATGAAAGTCGTAACTCCCCGTTGACTAACGTGTCTATTTCGAGGTTCGGATATTGAGTGACACGCCATGGTTCATTTGGAAAATGCTCAACGCGTGCATCGTTCATCAAAGCAATCTGATGTTCTCCTAGCCCTAGAGAAGTCGAGATTTGAATGCCTGAAACGATATATGATGCGCTCCGATGGATTGCAATACCGTCAGCATCGAAAACCGTCACTGACCTCCAATGTTCCTGAGATGATGTGTGATTTATCAACACCTCTTGATGCGAGGAGTTAAAGACATAATTTTCAATACCAGCACCCGTTTCAACGCTGATGCTACGAGCGGTTTCATTCATCGCAAAAATCCCAAGAGTTGAAATATTTACGTCCCGAACCGTCACGGTATCACGTGGTGTTAAATCAGCAGCAATAGTCCATGTCTCGACCTTTTCAATCGGCTGTATTACAGTGGCTTGTAACGCAAGCGTGTGGCGAATACCTGTCCCCTCCGGAGCGCTTCCAGCGACATCTATGCGATCTTGAAATCGTTCAGCAATGCCATTGGCACTGCTCCAATTTGTGTTATCTTCAAAGTCACTGATGTATGGATTCAAAAACATCCAAACTCCACCCATGATTGTAACCACCATGGCGAGCATCATTACAACACCCAGCACTTCGCTCACAGCACGTTGGTCCCGGCGAAAGGACGGACGCAAAACTGTGTTTGACTGTGCGTTCACAGACGGCACACCCTTTGGTATCATTTAGCCATTGACCTTCACACCCCCCCATAGGGGGGTGATTCGAGAGATTACCTATGCGTCGGATTGAGCGTTTTAGATGGTTCAACTTGCTCACTCATGGCGATGTAGTGGGAGCGTTCAGGCCCATCTTGAAGTGATATTGAAATATCTCCAGTAAATACTTCATCGATGTGATACAAGACTGTTGATTCTGCGAGGTGAGGTCGATTATTTTTCTCTGACAAGTGTGTTAATGAGATGCTCTTGGTAGCAGGGGTGCAAACTTGCGCAAGAAATTGACCTGTTTGGCTATTTGACAAGTGCCCTCCGCGGCCACTTATCCGGTTTTTCAGCGAGTAGGGGTATGGTCCGTTCATCAAGCGATTATGGTCATAATTTGCTTCAATCGCGATGTGCTCACAGCCTCGGACATGAGTGACTAATTCTTCCGTCCAAGAACCAAGGTCTGTAATCACCGCTGCACGACCACCATTATGGCTGGCGATGAAGGCAACATTATCAGCACCAGAATGAGGGACTGGGACTGGAAGTACCACTAAATCAGGACTGACATGAATCATGTCTAATGATTCGAAATAGTGGGTGAGTTCAGGAATCAATCCGAGTTCATCTGCGGTTCGATGATTTGCTTGGACATTTATATTCCACCGCTTTTGGGCAATTGCTGCTCCGCCCCCATGGTCTCCATGGTGGTGGCTGATGAAAATAAAATCAATATCAGTGGGGTGGATTTTCAACCGGCCCAGTCTTTTTTCTAGTTGAGCTCCACTGAAACCTTGGTCGATCAATACTTTTGCATGCTCGGTTTCAAGCAAAGTGGCATTCCCGCGACTTCCTGTGCCGAGGTGCGTGAGTGTCATCCCCATATGAATCAAGATGCACGGGGCGCGAGCGGCCTTTGAAGAAACCGCATAGGTTGGATGTAATGAGTACTTTTCCCCCCTTATTCTCGTTTTTCACCTACATATTATTCCCTTTACGGTGATGTTTCTGTGGTCAATAAATTTGAAATTGTCCGAACATCGCTCCATCATCCTCATAAGTGTCTTGAGAGGGATACACACCTGCGAAGCGTATGCTTTGTAGGCAGGTCACAAAATGCGTCGTAGTTTAACCACTCTTCTAACCACTCTTGCAGTTGTTGCAAGTTTACTGTTCATGTCTCAATTTCCTGCAGTTTCCCCAGTTTCGAATCTGCATCCGGATTCAACGGATGGCGCCGAGCCACCTACAACTGACAGCGATGGAGACAAAATACCTGATGTTCATGAGAATTTGTTTGAAGCATGGATGAATTGGAGCACGGTCGATGGCCGTGCAATCATCATGCAGGGAATGGATAATAACAATGCCTCGGATGCCTTTGTCGATCAAGACCATGATGGTTTGAATGCTACTGAGGAGTATTGTTGGCCGTATCCTGCAAATTGTACATCTCCTGGTTTCCCGCGTGGATTGACTGGCGTAGTCGATGACGAGGGAGAGCGAAGTTATCTTGACCCACGTATGTCGGATACCGATGGTGATGGAATGCCAGATGGATATGAAGCATACATGTGTGAACGTGTTGGCGGCTACAACATCTTTTCTCTGAAGTATGAATGTCAAAACTTTGACCCATTGAACGGCTCTGATTTGTATGATGACCCCGATGAAGATGGATTTGATGTCAATCGAGATGGAGTATTGTCACCCACAGAGCGTTTCTCCTCACCTGAAGAATATATACAAGGTGCACCATTTAATCATACTACCGAATTAGATGGAATGTGGTGTTCGGCAACTTTACCCGAAGGTTCAGTTTTCAAGAGCTGGCCATTTATTCCAACAGGCCAAAATGCAACGTTCAAAAATTTACTCTCTGCTTGTACTGAAAACGCATCGATGGTTATCGATGAAGACCTTTGGCTCGGAACCGACCCTATGCTTGCAGATTCAGACCGCTATCATTGGGATGGATTTTCGGTTCGTCGTCTATTCCCTTCTTTTGGAGATGGAATTCCTGACGGGTGGGAAGTTCATTTCGGCCTTGAACCATTGAATCGAACCAACGCCTTACTCGACCCCGATGCAGACGGTTGGGATGCGAACCGTGATGGTGGCGTTTCACCAGATGTGAGTCGTACACTGACTGCGCTAGCTTTTGGCGAATCACTCTCGACTTTGGAGGAATACTATGTTCATGACGATGGTGGAAATTCGGTCCTACCTGGTATGAAATCTGTTTTACTTGGTAATCAACTCGATAGCCATCAGTATGTTCCGTTGAGTTTTATTGCATCAGCAGAGGAGATGAGCCTCATTCATCATGACCTACGCGACCTTGATGAAGATGGTGCGGTTTTGTACGCAACCACTCGTTATGGATTAACTGTTTTTGACTATGACCAAATGGTCAGTTACGACCATTGGATGCCTCAAGGAGTCGAGTTACATGAATCATTACTTCTCTCTCTCCAAGACACATCCTTTGCCTTAGCGATTGCAACAAATATTGGTTTGGCAGTCGCTCCACTTCAAGCAGATGGTAATCTTGGCCCACTTACAACCTGGGACTGGTCTCTTTCTGACGAAATATTTTCACTCACTCACTTGAATCTCGATGGTCAAAATCTACACCTCATTGGTTTAGGTCAATCCGGTGAAGGCGCAGTGTTTGAGGTCACCACTTCTTCACAAATCGCACAACAATATGAGATTGCTACAGGACTCTATACCGCACTGAGCCAATCCAAAGCCATGGTTACAGGAATAGTACATGGTGCCGCAGGCGGAGGTAATAATACGCTATATGTTGGAACGGACCGAGGATTGTTATTCGGAGAAACAACAACAGCACGTGATGATTTCGAACCAGTGTGGAGATTCTATTATACACCTGAAGTCACGCCTTATCCAACATCAATTGATGAATTGCGCTCCCTCTCCCTCGGCATGGTTGCTAATCCTGCGAATGTCCGAACCATGTCTCTCGATGGCCCTACTCCAAACAATCCACAAGTCCTGTGGTTTGGCACTCCATCAGGAGTTCACATGATGCATCTTGTTGACAATACAATTTCACACGGTGGTTTGCTTGAACACCCCGGCATTGAAGGAAGATATTCTCGCGATTACAATAATATCCACTCAATCCTTCCAACCGGTGACGAGATTTTAATCGGTTCTGATAAAGGACTTTGGGCAGTTTCAGGAGATTACTCCGCAGTCTATGGGTACCAGGAACAAGAAGATGTTTTTGGAGAGATAGTCGCTATTCAAACGATAACATTAGATGGAAATACAACAATCTTTACCGGCTCTTCACCCGGGCAATATGCCAATTTGGAATTGATGGACCCAGGTGCCAATGATTCTGATAACGATGGAATGCCTGATGGGTGGGAGGTTGCCAATGGATTGGACCCGACCGACCCTTGGGATTCGATATTTGATACCGATGGCGATGGCATCGATCTTGATCAAGCCAGTGATGGCTTCTTGGAACGTCTCTGGACAAATTTGGATGAATACCGTTATGAAACTCAATCTCTCAATGGTTACAATTCAACCAACCCTAAAGTCGGTGACACCGATGGAGATGGTTTGGGAGATGGCAGCGAGTATTTCGGTTTCTTCTATGAAAAATCAACATTGTGGTGCCATTATTCGGTTCAAATGGAATACATTTGCGGTGATTCGGCAGGACAAGCAGCCAATGCGACTTATCTCGGACTTTCAAGCAGCGACCGAGGTACAGATCCTACGAATTTTGACAGTGACGGAGACGGTATGCCGGATGGATGGGAAATTCATCATCGACGCTGGGTTGGTTCTTCGTTTAACGGAGGTAACAATTGGACACTTGACCCGAATCGTGCCGAAGACGCAAATTGGGATGCAGATCGAGATGGACTCGCAAACCTTTGTGAATACCAGTGGTCACTTGTACGAGGTGCTGGTATCGAGGGGTTGTTGTTTGAATCACATGGTGAATCTGTGAACTCAACTCTGGACTGGTTTGAGGCGGACCCGAATAATATTGATTCTGATGGCGATTCTTTACCGGATGGATGGGAATCAGGAGGTTCTTGTACATGGGACCCTTCGCGTCAAGGAGTTAATCCACTCAATGCTTCTGACCTCTTTGAAAACCCTGATGGTGACGGATATGATATCAATCACAATGGAGTGTTGGAAGATTCTGAGGCCTTTGTCAATTATTTAGAATTCCACATTCGTTCGAATTTGTTCACAGGCAATCAAACATTCGATGGTGAACTAATTCCAAATGGATTCTCCACAGACTTATTCTCAAATATCAGTGCATATGGGATACCTGAAGTGAACTTCGGAGACCGAGCATCAGGCTCGGTTACTGCGCTTCAAACTTTTACCAACATTGGCTCTGCTGACCCACTTAATGCAGATTCAGATTCAGATGGAATGCCTGATGGTTGGGAAATTTGGTTCGCTCGTTGGAATGTTCTCGACGATGCTTGGACTTTGAATCCATTGGATTCTTCCGACCGTTGGGAAGATGCCGATGACGACGGCATGGCCAATTGGGAAGAGTATAATTCCATTTCGCCAGCGCTTTCAGAAACGGACCAAAACCGCACTGCACCTCAATGGTTTGTTACAACTATCGGTTCGGCTTTTGCCTTGCAACAATGGCCAGGTTATACATTTGAACACTCCTTTGGCTCCTTCATCACCAGCGACCAAGTGAATTTATCCGGTTGGACTTCTGATCCAAACAACATCGATACAGATGGAGACGGCATGATCGATGGTATTGAACAGCTGTTCACCACTTGGAATTTCACCGCTGAAACTTGGACACTTAATCCGCTGGTGGCAGGTGATGGTGAATTTGATGGAGATGGAGATGGCCTCACCGACATTCAAGAATTTGCCATCGCGACTGAAAATCCTGTGAATGGATTGGATCACCCCTTCGATGCTCCACTTCTGCACCTTGATGGCGACATACAACAACCGACAGAAAAAGTTCAGCGAGTATTCAACATTCTCATCACCAAAGAAACGCGTGGAAAACGTTTGCTGAATGATTTCAATGATTGGCAGGCAGGTGTCCCACCGAATGCTATTCTTTCGACGCTCCTCGGCATGTCCGACCCGACAAATCCAGATACGGATGATGATGGCATGTTTGATGGATTTGAATACTGGTTTACTGAATGGGACTTGGAAGAGAATCGTTGGAGTATGAACCCGCTCATCGATAGCGACGTTAATCTTGATACCGATGGAGATAGTTTCGATTGTGATGGTGATGGTAATATTTCCATGGATGAACGATTTTCTAATTTACGTGAATGGGAATCTCGAACCTATGGTAAATATATCTCCCGCTTCTCTGTGCCAGTTGCTGATGGGATTATCGACTTTGGAGATGATGCTATACAGGCGTATATCGAAGAACAGGGGTTGACGTATGCCCAAGCCCAACAAGCGCTCTACACTGATTTCGTATCAAAAAGCCAATCCAGTGCTGACCGTATGAGTATGATTAACGAATTCGATGAAAACAACTTCAATCGAACTTTACTCGGGGTCGCAGACCCTACAAACACCGATTCTGATTCCGATGGTATTGAAGATGGATGGGAATATTGTTATGCAGTCTATGGAATGGAAGATGTTTCGACCATCAACCATTGGGCCTCGAATCCATTGAATCCTTGGGATGTTGATTATGATGGTGACCACGATGGCTGGTATGACCGCTCCGCCTTTGACCGACCGGCTCAACAAGGAACCTGGGCCGGGCGTGTTTTTACACCCGGAACTGCAATAATTCAATCCGGACTTGGTGACTTACCATTTACAAATTGGATGGAATGGGATAATTTGACCCGTCCAGATTTGAATGATTCAGATGAAGACAGCGTATCCTATTCTACCGTTATTTCCAATGGCGTTGTTGTGTATCATCAGCAAGATTTCAATCTTTCTGATGGCCGTGAAGTGTTCAAGTATGGAATCAATCCGAGTGATAATGATACAGATGGAGACATGTTGCCTGACTGGTTTGAATATTCCAAAGGCTGGAATGAATCAAACGATAATTACAGCTCGTTTTTGCAAATACGTGTGATTTGGATTGATGCAGCTACAGGTGATGCTTGTTCGACCGATACGAGTTCATGTTTACCGTTGTCTCAACAAGGTTCAGGAGGAATTCTTTCACGACCAGATTTATCATCAACATGGTTTACTTTGAATCCTGCGGATTCTGTCGATGCTAATTATGACCCAGACCAAGATGGAAATTGGGATTGTACTGGCGCTGGATGCGTTTATGAGCCCTATACGAATTTCCAAGAATTCTTTGGGATTACTGATCCCGACCTTTCCTCTCCGAATGCTGTTCGCCTCAGTGGTACGATTTACAATGGAGAAATTGTTTTGGAATGGTGGCAATTACGAGCATCCTTGTTGAAATTTGATTCAACTGGCTCAAGCGTAGAAAATTATATGAAAATGGATAAATCCTTCGCAAATGATATTCGATTTGCATACATTGTCGATGATAAAGATGTAAATTTCCTCGTCCTCGATTCAAGCGACGATGAAATTCATTTGGCTGGAAACCGAACAGATATTTGGGAGATTTACTATGCTGGTTCACCAAACACCGCACCAGTTAGAGCAGTTGGGGAACATGAATTCGGTTGGTATTTACTCGATCTGGATAATGACCATATTGCTGAAGGTTCAGACCCGATGAATTGGGATACGGATGGTGATTGGATGGTCGATTGGTTTGAAGTCCATGACGATGAGGAAGATGGCGTACGTGGCGACTCTTCCCCAATACGCTATGATTCACGTCAGACCGGTTAATTTACAAGAACCGTTGGGCGTATGATTGAAAGGCCAAAGGCTCTAAGGCTGTAATGAGGGGGGGCAGGTATGCAGAATGATTTGTCGAATGGCCGCGGTATAATGTTCATACTTTTTGCCATCATGGTTCTTTCACCTATGAGTCCGATGGCAGACGTTGTTGTTGGCTCTGCAGATGCAGCAGGTGTATCCCGTCATATTTACTCACTCAGTGACGGTTCGAGTGAATATGTCGCATTATATCAAGGGGCAAACCCAGATATTGGGGCATTAGTTTCTCTACCAAAGGGAGCCTTGGTGACAGAAGTTTCAATGACGCTTTCAGGTGCATCGGCTACCGGATGGAGTCAAACGGTTACCGATGACCGTGACGAATGGATTGAGGGCACATCCTCGGCTACCGATGCTCGAAGTGGAGAGTTGAGTCTTGCCTTTTCCAATCGTTCAACATCTTTCTTCCCACATGGTTACGACGAACTTGAAAATCCGGCATCTGATGCTTGGCTTGACAACGGGTCGTACGCTATTCGCCAACCACATACTTCGAATTCGACCGAAAATCGATTCTCACAACAAGCACTCAAGGCTTCATCTAATCTTATGAAACAAAGCCAAGGTGCAATTCTAAAGCACCATGATTGGCTATTCATGTCGACTTGGAGTACATCAACATTCGAGAACATTGTTCATCGCCTTTACCCAAATAACGCAACCAAAGAATCAGTTATTACGTTGGACCAGGCTCAGTGTACCCTTCCCTCTCTCCATTCCAGTTCCTACTACGGAAGTTACGGTTTCCGAGATTGGACAATCACTGATGATGAGAGAATGTTTGCTATTCTCTCCGGCTATCGTTATCATTACTCCTCATCGGCACCGACACAATACCATCGTGTTCTTGAGATGGATATCTCACGTGATGATACATGGAAGTGTATCGATTCATACGATGTCTCACCACAGTATTCCGATTACACAGCAATTGCTTATGACCGTGCGACAGAAGATGTTTGGATTGTCCATAACGCCCAACGTCGTATTGTTCCTTACACCTTCGGAGACCAACCCGATGGCCAATATACCCGGGGGCAAGACATGTATTCCTATTCCTCTTCATCAGGTAGTTCCTGGGAATGTGGGAAGACTGGACAACAAGTTCGTGGATTAGAAATGAATAAAAGCACCTTCTTTATGCGATGCCAGAAAGGTTCTTCAAGCCAAGATAAGGACCAACTAGAATTTTGGACAATTTCTGGTACTTCCACTTCTTTGGTCCCTCAAACTGGAACACGCCTGCTGTCTGCACTTGGATATGGCCTCCAATTCGACGGTTCACGTTTCGTTACTGTTGATTGTGGTTATTCGACTTGGTCCTCTGCAACTTTGTATTATCGTGAATACGGTACAGGATGGCAATACAAAACTACACCTGCACCTGGGACCACCACATGGTTAGGCCCTGTGACGGAGTCAGGAGATCCTATCTTGAGCGTAAATGTGCAGACCTATTGGTCTGCTGCTTCTATTGGTGACCGTGTTGATTATTGGGTCTCTGCTGATAATGGCACTCATTGGGAATCCGTAGAATCGAATTCAACCATTCACTTTTCCTACCCTGGAACCGAATTGATTTGGAAGGCACAATTGATTGGTTCAACAGCAGTTTCTTGGTGGGTTGATGTTGAATATTCAACAGAATATGCCCCCTCGGGAACTTGGACATCACCCCCACTCACAACGGGTACTAAAGTGGGTAAAGTGAGACCAAATTGGATTGCCGCCGTTCCGTCTGGCACCTCGATTGAGGTTCAGGTGTCAAATGACAACGGTTCAACATGGCATCCAGCATTAAATCACCAAGAAGTGAGCTTCCCATCAACCGAGGCCGGAGATACAATTCGTTATGCTGTGAGTTTGTCGACATCAGATGTTTCCCTTTCTCCCCTTATTGATTCCATCACAATGGAATATGAAGAAGGTTATCCCGACCGTCCCAAATTGGATATTGGCAACGACCTTATTTGGGATTGGGAATCTCTTCTATTCTTGAATGAGTCCGCTGTAATTGCAAGTGATGACTCCACCGTCAATGTTGATGTAAAATACCAACCAACGCTTGTTCAGGCATTTAATTCTATTATTCCTCAAAACGGTGATGGTGATGTGTTAATCCCTATTGCAGTGAAAGCAGCAACATCTGGCCGAGTAAAAATTTCTAACATAGATATTGCTTACAAGATGCAAACTCGTGCAATAGATGCCTCGTTAGAGGGTGGTCTTCTTTCTCCTGATGGCGTGTATCGGAATCTTCAGGTACGAATTGCTTCAGGTGATGAGGTAGACCGAGTTACTGAAGCCCTTATTGCACTGAATAATTCATACGGTGAAAACCCAGCATTCGATTGGCAACAAGGAGATACTTGTTCCGAGGTCAGTGATGCGGGAGGAATCGTTCAATTCGATGTAGCCAACTGCACATCTACCATGGATTCCGATGGAATTGTTTCTATCCGCATACCAGTTTCAGTGAATTGGTCCTGGGATGATGAAAGCAAGTTGCAAGCCCTCATCTCTGTTGAGGATGACTTAGGACAGGCAGTTGCTGCTTGGGAAACAGAAGATTTAGACATCATTGTCGAAAACGATATTCAGTTGGATGGGTTGCGTGTCTTTGAAGAAACTGGCAGGGAACTCTACTCGCAAGACTGGGTTCGCGGTGGTTTCAATCTCTCGTTCACAGGCAGTATTCATTTCCAAAATTCACAACTCACGCCGTTAGCAGGGCAATTTGCTTTACGAGTGTTAGGGCAAAATGTCACCTATGATGGTGATCCAATCGGAGAACCTACTCTCTTGGCTCAAGAACAAAACCCTGCGTTTGGTGGATACAATATTACTTTCCAATCACCACTTGAATCTGAACCAGGAGGTATGATATTCTACGTCGAAGCAATTCAGATGCCAAACGGTTCGGTGTATGCAAACCCTGGATACAATACAATCCGACTGGTGTTGGATGGTAATTCACCACTTGTTCTTTCCTCGACTCCGCATGACGGTAGTGAGCGCCACGCAGGCCCACCTTCACCCGGTGGTCAAGCAGTCAGTATCGTGATTCAAGATTCAGTCGACCCACCGAATCAAGCGACCCTCAATTATTGGATTGGCTGCAAAGCCAGCGAATCAATTGGCTGCAGCGATTACAACTTTGATGGTTTACCAAATTCCGATGAATATGAAATGAAAGCACTTACTTCACCAGATACCCAAGCAGGCGGATTAAATATTTTTGAGGGTCTCATTGATGACTCAATGCTTCAACATGGGCAATATGTTTCTTACTTTATCACCGGCAAAGATGCTCAAGATAATGAAATTGCAATGGGCGGTGGCCCAGTCTGTCCAGATAGTAATATCGCATGTGGATATGTTCCCGGAGAAGTCGTTCCAAATTGGGATAATGATTTGGGAACCTATCGAATCCGTGTCGAATTTGAGCCAGAACTCGACCTTCAAAATTCAACTATTCTTGGCCACGATGACCAATCACCCCTCCATCCAGGAATCCCATATACCGCCCAAATTCTTCTTTCGGACCGCAATGGTTGGCAAGACATTCAATACATTCAACTCGCTCTTGGTGGAGATTTCAATGACGATGAAACATCCGTGTTCATCTCTTTGGCCAAAGGTACAGATGGAAACCCAATCGCAGTGATGGAATCCGGGTCAGCCAACATTGCTGTATCAAACCTCTACTCAAGCGTCAATCTCGACGAAAACAACAACAGTATCATCAAAATTCTTGCACGATTCCAATTGACCTGGACATTCCCTGAATCATTTGATACTGATGGATTAAGCCTAACTATTCCAAAGATTCTAGTGACTGATTTACCTTGTAATGTGGGTGAAGAAACACCCTGTTTTGAAGCAATTGCTGGCCTAGGAAACGATGCATGGAGTCTTGATAATGACTTTAGATTTGATACCATGGAAGGCCATATTCGAGCTGTTGAATTACGTGATGGAACCAACCACTATAATTCTGACTTCAAAGAAACACTCATAGGTGCTGGACAAGCATTGCGTGTCAATGGCCGAGTTCTCTTCTCGGAGGATGAAACACCTGCACCTGCCGGTGCGTTTGATGTCGTCTTTGGAGATTACGATAGCACATGGAAAACATCAACGCGTAGTGATGGAGAGTTTAGCCTTGACCTGCTGATCCCTTCGGTACCTTCCGGTCATCTTGACTTGCGCCTTTCTCTCAACGATTTGCCAGGTTTAGCGCTGGATGAAACTGGGTCATTCCAAAGGGTTCGTTTAGCAGTGGACAGTTCTCGTCCGACTATTGCTACTATTTCTTTGGATGAAGTTTCAGCTGGTTCTGATCTTTCTATTGGCGCTTGCGGTGATTTACTCGTCATGCTTGAAACTATCGATGACCATGGTTTTGATGTCACTAAACCAGCAGTCTTACATTATCGGGTTCGTGCCGGTGAAGCAGAAATTTCGCGAGGTAGTGTTCCTTTGCCTGATTCAACTCCTTTCGGTGAACAATTTTTCTGGACAGGTAATCTAGACCTTACAGACACTGGTGCAACGACACTACTCCCATCCTATATGGTCGATGTTTGGGTTTCCGGTTCTGATTCTGCGGGCAATCCATTCAACACCCTCGGTAATTCAATTTCTCAACCAATCGCCTCTTGGTCGTTGGCTTTGCTTGGTCCGAGTATCGATTTAGATGCTGCAACCAGTTCTTTTTCATGGGATGACCCAAGTCCAATTGCACAACAAATGGTGGGGCTTGATTTCGAAGTACGCAATCTTGGAGGCAAAGGTGATGTCGCATTTGTATTGCAACGAGCAGTAAGTGGAGGTTTCTGGGAAGATGTTGCACGTGTTGATGTTGTTGCCACTGCTGGTGCTATTGTCTCCGGAACTCTCCCCACAATCGCTGATGTTAAAGCAGGTGAAAATATTGACTTCCGCCTTCTTGTCTTGGTCGATGAAGTGGAAATGGACCGCAAATCACTCGACCCGCTGTTGGTCAAGGAAGAAACTATTCGAGATGGTGAAGCCCTTGCTCTCCAAGCACAGGAAGGTAAATTCAGTATCGCACTCTACTTGATTTCACTAATCTCCCTTAGCCTTGCAACATGGCTGTTAGTGATTAACCGTCGAATTCGTTCGAATGAGTTAGAGGGTGGTGTAGAAGACCAAGCAGCCGAAGTTATCGGCGAACTCAACCATTCAAAGACGCTGCCTGCGATTACTGAAGGCATACCCCCACCTATAGGGTTGGTTTTCCCTCCACCAAACAATTTGATTCAGCCATCAAATCCGCCAGTACCAGTGCCAGTTGCTGTACCTACCCCTTCGGTAACTCCACGTGCTCCGCCACCAATTCCTCCTACCGGCTTACCCGAAGGATGGACCCTCGATCAATGGAGCCATTTCGGATGGCAATACGTTGATGCTATGAAAAAGTGAGTTGTTTCAATGACTGACGAAAAGGCTTCGGCCGTTGATGGAATGGTGACTTTGCAAGAACGAATGGTCAACCTCATCAATCAATTGAGCATGCCATTGATTGAAGTGAGTCTTGTTTTGAGCAAGCACATTGCTGGTCTTTCGCGTTCCTTAGACGAACATATCACGGTAACTCAACAAACATTCCCTGAAACAGTAACTCATCCTTGGCCAATTGAAACTCCCGAAGGTAATGACAATCAATTCACTTTTGACCTTGAAAAAATATTCAAAATCATTGATGCTGATAGAATGGATATTCTTGCCACCCTTGTTCGTGTTACGCTTGTCGAAATCGATGCTTCATTGGCCGAGGGATTGCTGGCACTGCGCCCTTGGGAAGCCCTTTCTCGCACCCAACTCTCCAAAGCTAAAGGGCCCGGCCAACTGTTCTCTCCGCTCGAAATTCCAGAAGACTGGTGAGCAATGGGTTTGAAAATACCAACCTTCACCGCATACCATGGAGAAGGGCGTTCGCATCTGCTTGGGAATTATCGCAGTTCTCATTTCACCAATGCTTTCAGGCTGTATTGGTACAGATAGTCTTGCAAATTTAGGTTTGAATCATGGTATTCCAGGTGGATTAACACTGGCATGTTTAGATGATTCTACCTATACTTCGATGGTGGTTGAAATTGATTATGAACCTGGCTACCAACCAGAAACCTCATCGACCAATCTGTTGAAAGAGCGACTTGAATCGGTATGTGATAAACCACAGGGTATCGAAATAAAATTAACAGAAACTGATTTTGAGAACGAAGACATTTGGACTCCAGATGATGTTCGCACCGCTGGCTGGGAAGAAAAAAGCCATGATCCAAGAGATGAATCAACCCTTTATTGGCAAGTCATATTCCCTGCTGGTTCCTATGAGGATAGCAGTGTCCTTGGAGTTGCAGTCGATGCATCAACCATTTCCATCTTCAAAGATTCAATCGATGATGCTGAAAACTTTTTGCGTCGTCCTTCCGCAGAAAAAATCGAAAACAGTGTTTTGGTTCACGAATTTGGTCATCTCTTAGGTTTGGTCAACACGGTATACACCTCACCAGAAAACCACGAAGATAGTTCTCACCCTGGGCATTCAAACAACGAAGATTCAGTCATGTATTGGGCAATCGAATCATCGAGCATTGCTAATTTCTTTGACAATGAGTTGCCTACTGAATTCGATATTGACGACAAACAAGATTTGCAAGGGTTAGCCGATGGTTCGATACCATGTACGAACCAATTATGGAAGCCTTAATCCGATTTGGCTGCAATTTGCTTTGTAGCTTCTCGCCAAGCATCAAAGATTGAATAAAACCACAATCCGATCCAAAGCACGATGGTTAGTGCAAGTGGAACTTGGAGCATCATCCAATCGAATGCCTTTCGATGTTGTCGATTGAAATGTTGACCGAGGAACAAGAACGGAATTGTGGCAAGAAGTGCAGTTATCAGCGGCCGCAAAGTTCCCCACGCCCCGACTCCAAACGTGATTTCTTTCCAGATTTCACGAAATAATCGAACGGGGCGCCAATCGAGTATCCCCTTCTTCTCTTCTTCAGGGAGGACGAGGAGCAATTCTGAATGTGCTTCCATACTCCCCACTGTACTGTCGTGTCGGTTCTTATTTGTCAAGATGACGGGTATTCATTCGGCAAGAGTATCAAAAGCCCCCCTCGACAAGGCAACGGTATGGCTCGGATATTGGTGACGGGTTTTGAGCCGTTTGGAAGTCACCAGCGTAATATCTCCAGTGAACTGGTTGAACTGTTACCACTAACACTTCAATTGAATGACCCTTGGGCTGACTTACGCCAACATGCCGTTGAATCTATTGATGTCACGATAGAAACTCGAGTACTATCGGTAGATGAGGCTGGTTCGACCGAAATTGCATCTGCCCTTAGTCAAGGCAAGAATTGGGATGCAATTCTTCATATTGGGCTGTGTGAATCATGTCTAATACCACGAATAGAAACGCTTGCGCAAGATAAAATCGACATGCGCATACCTGACAATAAGGGCCGGCAAATAATGAATCAACCGATCTCAGGTCAAGGTGATATCCCGGTCACAGTGCCGGTACAATCGTGGATGGCTCGAGGCTGGCCGCTTGAATGCGAACTCTCGATTGATGCAGGAACATACATCTGTAACGAAACATTGTATCGAACTCTTTCAGCCCTCAATACAATATCAAACAATAATAGTAATGCAACTCCATGCTTCTTTCTCCATCTGCCACCACACGAAAAATGCCCCCTTTCATCTGGCCTTGAACTTGTTAAAGAACTCATTCAGCGAATGATGTATCGACCTGTAATTTCAGTTGTTGCAGCGTTAATTACTCAAAACGACCACTACCTCGTTGCCCGTCGCTCCCTCTCGGAAAAGCATCCGGGGAAATGGGAGTTCCCTGGTGGTAAAGTTGAACCAAATGAATCGCTGAATCAGGCGTTAGAACGTGAAATAAAGGAAGAATTTGGCTGGGGGGTCGTATGTGATGAACCAGTCGGAACTTGGTATCATTCTCTCAAGACTAATGACATCGCCATACATGTCTTACCAACCTCTTTTCATGGCCACACACCTAATTTCGACGACCAAGAATTGTGGACTGCGCATGATGCTGTTGCTTTGAGGTCACTGGGAGATATAACTCCCCTCGATTGGCTCGGAAACGATGAGGCTGTGGTGGATTGGATGAGGGAAACGACTTACTTGCCTAAAGCCAAGTAGCTGCTTCACCATCGTCGCCCATGGCATTGTCATCTTTGATCGAACGTGGGGCAATATCCCGTCCCTTATGCCAAGTTGCAGCTTCAATCCAATCACCGAGGTGTTCACCCTCCAAGGTAATTGTAATGACTCCACCAAGAGGGTGTTCATTTGGCAAGGGAAAGGCTACTTTCCCAGCAATCGCCGCCTGGCGTAGTAAGTGAAATTGAGTTTTCTGTCCATCAAATCCGACAGTCATAGCATCCAATGCAGTATCGAGTATTCTGTAGTCATGGAGCAATTTGAGATATGTTTCCAGCGAAACTTGTTCTGCACTCCATGTCTCTTTACTTGCCCCTCCAAGTGTTGGTTCCTCAGATTTATTATCTATTGGGAATTCAGGGAATATGGACAAAACTGCTTGTTTTACCTTTTCAGGAGAGTCTGCACCTCGTAACTCCGTTTCTATGAGGATACGCAAGTTTTCATTGACGCCGTTGAGGCGAAGCATTGGCTCTTGCATGAACTCGCCAACCATCTCTTGCACATGAACATGCCTTTCGACGAGAAAAAGGGCGAAGGGGTGAAAGTCAAAGCCATGTTGGCAAGGGTATGAGTGATGTGCAACCGTTGATTGCATCAATCATTCCAGTCTTGAATGAGTCAAACTATATCGGTGCTTGTTTGGATTCACTGATTGCTCAAACTTTGGCTGCAGAACGGCATATGATTTTGGTAATTGATGGCGGTTCAGAAGATACGACATGTGAAGAAGTGTCCAAAGCTATTGAGCGAAGTAAAAAGGTCAACGGTCCGTTAATTGAATTGCATTCCAATCCTCAAAAATATGTTGCTGAAGCACGTAATCTTGCCATTACACTGCTTCCTGCTTCAATTCAGTACACTGTTGAAATGATTGGGCACTCCACAGTTGAACCCAATCATCTAGAAATTCGTTTGCAGGAATGGACTCGTATTGAATCAGTTACGACTACACCTTTGGCTGCGGTGGGAATCCGAGTGAAACCGCGGGCCGGTGAACACGACATGGTTGAAACTTGGATTGAACGAACGCTTGCATCTCCAATTGGGAGTGGCAGTGGACAATTCGATGCCTTCGCAGTTTCGGGTCCAACTAAAACCCCCGCCTTCGCCATGCATTCACGAATGGCATTGGAACAAGTTGGCGGCTGGGATTCATCCTACATTACAAGTCAAGACAGTGATCTCTCTATGCGGCTTCTTGAAGCAGGTTTTAGCATTCATCGTACACCTGCGACCAATGTCTACATGGTGAAGCGTTCGGGATTGCTGAAATGGTGGAAAATGGGACACCGATATGGTTTTTGGCGGATGAAAATTTTGCGAAAGCATCCTAAGCGAGTAAGTCTACGTGAATTTTTACCTTGGTTTGGCCTACTGGCGACACTTACTCTTTGCTTTTTACAAACTGAATTAGCTTTGATTTTACCTGGTTGTTATTTGGGCGTACTCATCGTCGAAGGTCTTCGTAGTGTCATTATTTCAAAACGCATTTCAGCTCTCTTTGGTGTTCCGTTATGCTTGTTTATGCTTCATTCAAGTTTTTCTATTGGCCTGCTTGATGGTCTTCTTCGTAAAGGGCGAGAGCCCAGTGACCGATGATGCAGGGCCATACATTGGATGGCAACATACTTGAGTGGTCGATTGAAGCGAGGGATGAGTACAATGGCGTCTGAGCGAAATGCAATAGCCAGAGGGATTGCAGCGCTGCCATTACTTCTCATGGGCGTGACCCACTTTACAGTTACTCCCCTCAAAGAAATGTTTGAGGTTGAGCCTATCCTCATGTATGGTTGGTATGGTAGCAGTATTGTTCTAGGTATACTTTTATTTCGGAAAACTCGTACTGTCCGTGACTATGAATTTCATCGTTCAAAATCGATGAAAGCGATGAAAAAAGTCTACAAAGCGGAGGAAGATGGTGTCTGGCAAACAGATGTGCAACTTGATAGTAATCTTGGCCCTGAAGGTGAAATTGCGCTTCAACAGCGAGTTTCAAGCATCGATAGAGAATCTCCTGAACTTGAAATTGACAAAGACGAAAAAGTCGAAGTTGACCTATTGCTAGAATCCGAACGGATTCGTAAAGCGAACCGAAGAATGACTGGAGATGAAACATTTGATGATGAATTGGTCGATTCGACCATGGGTGCCACTCGTAAGAATTCACCAATGGATTCATTTCTTGATTTGCTGAACCGGATGTTTGGCCGAGGAGATGCCGATCAAATACGTGAAGAAAAAAGGCAGGTCACTCTTCGTGCTGCAGCTTCCGCAGCACCGGTTACCGCACAACGCCCAGTTGCGCCTATGCGAACAGTAACAACTCCTGATGACTCTAAACTCACAATCACCTCGATGACTGATGATGGTGAAGTTGATTCGATCATGTCCGAAGTTGGAACTCCTCCTCCAGTTGCTGTTCAATCTCAACCTCAAGCCGGAAAAATTTACGATTTGGATTCCAGTGAACCTACAGAACAACCTACAGAACAATCTACAGAAAGTATCGAATCAATGGCAATGCTGTCCATTCCTCAATACGAAACATCTCAGCCTACCGAAGTCATTGCATCTCCAACTGGTGCGTTATGCAGGGGTTGCAATGCAACAATTCCACAGTCTGAACCGTTCTGTCTGGAATGTGGTCTTGACGCTTGAAAGAGGCCTTCACAGGGGAGATGTTGAAAGAGGTCCTTGATGCCCCTCGTTTTGTTGGGTGAGTGCTATGTCGGAAAAGCGGGATTATTACGAAGTCTTGGGAGTGGCAAAAGATGCCTCTTCATCCGACCTCAAGAATGCGTTCCGCAGTCTTGCACGAAAGTATCACCCGGACCGAAGTGAAGAAGAAGACGCTGAAAACATGTTCAAAGAAATTCAAGAGGCATATGCAGTCCTTTCTGATAGTGAAAAGCGTGCTCAATTTGACCGATTTGGCCATAGTGGCCCTGGCGGTTCACCATTCGGCGGATTTGGTGGCGGCGGATTTAACATTAATTTAGAAGATATTTTTGGAGGAGATATCTTCTCTAATATCTTTGGTGGCAGTGGTGGCGGCGGTGGCGGTCGACGATCACGACGCCGTGGCAGCGATATTCGAATGTTTCATACCGTTGATTTAGAAAAGATATACCGAGGAAGTTCAGAGGAAGTCGAGATCGAACTACCAGTTAATTGTTCTAAATGTGCAGGGACTGGAGCAAAAGATGGAAACATCTCTGACTGTAGCGATTGCAGTGGGCAAGGTCGTATTAGAATGCGTCAGCAAGTTGGACCCTTTGTCCAAGATGTTGTGCGTGATTGTCCACGTTGTCAAGGCGCAGGTCATCAAATTGATGAAAACTGTGGCTCTTGCCGGGGAAATGGAAAAGAGATCAAAACTTCAACTCTACGCTTCAACATACCGGCTGGTGCAGAAGCGGGAACACGTCTACGTATGCGTGGTAAAGGAGAGCCTGCACCTCAAGGGAAAGGTGAAGACGGTGATTTATTCATTGAAATTGACATTGAACAGCATCTTTGGTTTGAACGCTCAAGTGCAGATTTAATCATGTCACTCCCACTTGGTTATTCCGACCTTGTTTTGGGTGCAACTGTCAACTTGGAGCATATTGATGGGAAGGAATTGACTATCAAAGTACCACCTTATTCCAATTCTGGAGATACTATTGAAATTAAGAAACGAGGCTTACCGCGAAACCGAGGAAGTGGACGCGGTGATGTGATAGTTCTTCTCAAATTACATATGCCGAAAAAGGTCGATAAGAAATCAAAAAAGGCACTCCAAGATTTGAAGACTGCACTTGGCCCCAAAGACCTTCTTAAGCGTATTAGAGATGATGCCAAAGAGCGTCGTAGTTGAGTGTTTCACCTTTGAAGACTAATCCGCAAAACGCTTGTTGATCAATCGATTTATCTGAAAGTTACATTTTTCGTTGTAGAAAATATTGAACTCGTATCTTTAATATGGTGGCAAAGTAGTGAGAATTTGAATAAATTAAGACTAAGAGTACTTGAGGATGTGACCCAAATCTCTTTGGTGAGGTGCAATTATTTCAAATCATGAAGGGACGCGCACTGCTGCTTGCACTGCTGATGCTGGGTTCATTTCCGGTGTTTCCGGCCGATGCAGGTTCAACAACACATTTCGGCAATTCAGCCTCGCAGACCACTATATTGCTGGATTTCAATGGGGCAGGATATGATTCTAGTACCAACATCAGCATCGGTGCAAGTTCGGTAATCACGACCGCAGCACTCGACATCAGAGGTCTTGCTAATTCAAGCGGTGAAAGGCCCGAAACCATCGGCTTAGACATTGGAGATGATGGGGATATGGATTGGTTTTGGGGCGGCCCTGGTAATGGCACCTATGGGCACCTGGATGAATTTTCAAACGGATATAAGCGGGCCGGACTGAACATGTCCACCGGCAATAATTCGAGTTATCACATCCGTCTGCCAATCAATGCCACAATAACCTCTGCGTCAATGCAGTTT
>Ga0114997_10000090_pt1 | contig 61227 bp, 45 predicted proteins | sample ArcticOcean_MG_C_2_FD_87045 | JGI IMG/M metagenome (GOLD analysis project Ga0114997, IMG submission 87045) | Marine microbial communities from western Arctic Ocean - ArcticOcean_MG_CB4_136 | ecosystem: Environmental > Aquatic > Marine > Oceanic | place: Arctic Ocean: Canada Basin | collected... | reverse complement strand
GTTGAGGTTGTTACAGGAGGAGAGGGAGAGGGAAACAGCAATCCATTATTATCGCATATTGGCATTATTCCAACAATTATGACGATTGTAATTACATCAATGATAATTTCAAGAAGAAATAATTCTGAAAGCATTAATTGAATTATTAATATCCTCATCGGTGATGTGGATGTGTGTAACTGCACGTAACAACTCATCTCCTAGCGCAAGGACATGTACATCATGCTCTGCTAATTTTTCAACCATCTGTTCTGCATTAATCTCTCCAATAACTTTGATGTAAACCATATTAGTTTGAACTCCATCTAAATCTACAGAAAACATGTCCATTTCATTTATTGCATTAGCTAATGTTTTGGCGCGCTCATGATCCTCTGCTAATCGAGAAATATTATGTTCCAATGCATAAATTCCAGCAGCCGCTATAACTCCCGCCTGTCTCATTCCTCCTCCAAACATTTTTCTCCATCTATGCGCTTTCGAAATATCTTCTTTTGACCCTACAAGTAAAGATCCTACGGGTGCGCCAAGGCCTTTTGATAAACAAATTGAAATGGTGTCAAAGTTTTTAACAATTCTTTTTGCATCTATTCCTGATGCTATTGCAGCATTAAATAATCGGGCTCCATCTAAATGTGCTTTACAATCATTTGAATGAGCAATTTCGCAAATTTTATCAAGTGAATCTAAATCGTAAAAAGTCCCCCCACCCCTATTACTTGTATTTTCAACACAAACAAGTTTACCATTTGGAAAATGTCCTAAACTACCCCCACTTTTCCTAATTGATTTTTCTACATCCTCTGGTTTCATAATTCCTAAATGCCCATCTACCAAAGCTACAGAACAACCAGATAATGCTGCAAAACCCCCTCCTTCGTAAATATATATATGGCTATATCTTTCTGTGATTATTTCATCACCTGGCTGAGTATGGGTACGAATTGCAATAGCATTTGACATTGTACCAGAAGGTACGAAAAGTGCTGCTTCCTTGCCTAATAAATCTGCAATCATATTCTGAAGTTGGATAATAGTAGGGTCATCACCCAATACATCATCCCCAACTTTAGCACTTTTAATGGCCTCACGCATTTCAAAAGTGGGCTTGGTTACAGTATCACTACGAAGGTCTACCATGAGGTGTCGACGAAGAATTGATACTTAATGTCATAGATTGTAAAAAAATAATTTAAAAGCATAGTAAATGTTGTTAGGAAGTAAGTGTATTTACCAACACCGCCCCTATTTAAAAAACTTCGAAAACAAGGGTTTTAGGGGGTTTCTTACATAGCACTTGATAAATGATAAGGTCAGCGAGAGTTAATCGGCTTGGCCGAGAAAAATAAAAACGGACGTGAAAAAGATGGGCATAAATATGAATATGGATAAGAAAAAGCTAGGCATGGAATTTTTCGGTGTTATGGTGATTGTGATGGTTGCAAATTCTGGCAGCCAACACCCTATGTTAACTGGTTTAACCGCTGGTTTAATGTACACTATGGCAATGGGAATTTCAGGCGGTCACTTAAACCCTGCAATTACTATAGGTTTAATGGCTACGAAAAAAATGGATGCACGAGAAGGTGGACAATATATTGCCGCTCAGATTCTTGGTGCTATGGCAGCCTTCCTAATGGCAGACATAGTGTTGAATGAGTCTATAGCATCAGCTGCCTCCACTGGTGGAATGACAGAATTGTGGCAAGACATGGCTGCGATGACCTTTGCAGGTTTCATACTAATGGTTGTTTGGATTACAACTATTGAAGATAATAAAACCGGTTTTGCAATGGGTGGTTTTGCTGTAGGTATGATTTACTGGATGCTAGAATCCTCGGGATTTGCAGCATGGAATCCAGGCGCACACCTTGCACAAGGACTTTGGACAACTATAATGAGTACGGGAAGCATTGATTTCTCTACATTTTGGATCTTTTGGATCTTCCCTACAGTAGGTATACTGCTAGGAATGGTTGTTTGGGAATGGTTTGAAGCTGAAGAAGAAGCAACAGAAACTGCTGAAGCTGACGAATAAGTAGAATGTATCTATTAACAATCAGAGATTAACCTGAATACGTGCCCTCTAGGGACTGAGGTTCCTAGGGGGCTTTTTTATTTTATAATAATTTGAATTCTTTTGTTAATTCATCAATCTTTTCAGATAATGCTGGGCCTATTCCTACAACAGTCAAAGAATTAGGAGCGATTTGTGTTTTTCCTGCATCGCGAATAATACTAGTTGGCAAATTAGATTTTTTAGCTAATTCAATTATTGTTTCTAATTCTACTAAACTTTGAACTTTTAATACCACTTTTTGTTGCCCACTAGATAACCATGCTTGCATTTCTGCAGGGTGCTTTTCCGATGCAAGCATGGCTGCTTTAACGGATGCATGCCCTACTTGTGCTGCAATTTTCCCTTTACCCATTTTTAATTGATTATTTACCAATAATACAAGTTTTACATGGTTTAATGAATTATAATATGAATCTGAATATCTTTTCGGCCCTGTTAAGGAATGTATCCAGGAACGTAAACCCATAATTAACCCCGAGCCGTAATCTGTTTATTTTAATAAAGGTAAAGATCTTGTTAATTCATCAATTAACCGTCTTGGTCCAGGTCCTAACCCCAATAGTGTAATTGTTCCTGCCGGGATTTCTGTTCTACCTGCATCCCTAATCATCTCTGAGATTAAACCTAATTCTCTTGCTTCACCATACAAACGTTTCATGCCTTCTAAATTACTAACTTGACACACAATTTTTCGAGAGCCTGTATTTCTCCATTCTTCTAATAATTTAGGTTTTAATTTCCTCGCGGTTAAAGCACAATTTACTGCAGCATGACCTGCTTGTGCTGCTAATTTACCAGAGGATAATTTCAAATCTTTACGGGTGACTAGCACCATTGTAATCTCAGATTCCTGTTGGCTCATTTTCAATGACCTCTAATATTGTAGTTTTACTATTATGTTTAGTCATGATATCAGAAAGTGGTTGGGAAAACCATATCATAAATGTAATATTTCCTGCTATATGTAACAAATCAAATGGAAGGCCAGCAATGATATATGGTAATAATAACTCAGCACTTACTGAATGTAAAATTGATAATGATACTAACCAATTAAATAGAATCCCTGAAATAGCAGAAAGATAAATTAACTGAGATAATGAATCTATTTTAGAGGATAATAGGGCACCAAGGCACCCAATAAGTGCCCATGATGCTGCTTGATAAAAGGTCCATATTCCATGACCCAGAATTAAATTAGATCCTAAAGCAATAATTGTTGCAAGAAACACTGACTCTTTGGCACCCATCCTAATTCCTGCAAGTAATACAATTACAGTTACTGGTTGCACATTGGGTATTGGACTCATTAGGACCCTTCCTGCAATTCCAAAAATAGCACATAATACCAATACTGTATACTTCTGGCCTTGAGATAAATTATCTTCTATTCTTAGTAGACTCCAACAAATTATTCCGAGTAAGCATAAATTTAGCAATAGCCCAGTTGTGGGGCCCATATCTAAAACATGGTAAGCAGGCATCTATCTCAACCTCATGATAAGTCATGCCTACTTGATTCTTGCTCTAGAAGACATTACCACGTGGCGACTTGCCATACGACAACACTATTGTTTTCCAAAATTAAATCTCCAATACCTACCATTGATTCTACACCATTATGATAAAGAGACCAATATGAATTTCCTGTGGGTTCGTGACCACCTATTGATGTGATATATATCCCCCAACTAGATTCTAAATAATTAACTTCTAAATTTCCACCAGTAGCATTTGTTGCATCGAGCATGAAATTAAAACCACTTTCATAATCAACGTATCCTCCAATGCAAGCACCAGAGTTATTCCATAATGTATCCACGAATACTTCCTCTCCTGCTGTATTGAAATGATGTCTGCCATCTACAAAATCTAATGGGATTGAATCCTCTGGGAAATGTACACATAAAACTTGTTTATTTTCCCATTCTTTTGGAAGACCATTATGTGAATGATCATCTTCTAATAATAAATTACTCATTCTTGCCCATTCTGCATTAATAGCAGGTGCGGCAATTACTAAAGCAACAAGCCAAATTACCGAAATTGCTTTTATTTTATTATTCGATGAAAACATTGTACTGGAAAATATAGACAATGCCAAAGCCGTAAATAATATTGCTAAAATATCTGCCATGATATAGGGGCTTAAAATAAATGTAATTATATCTTACTTAATTTTTCTTTCAAAATTTTACTAATTGAGCTACCATCTGCACTCCCGCCTAGTTCCTTGATGACTATTCCCATCAAGGGTCCCATAGCAGCCATTCCTCTTTCTGCTACGAAATCTGCTCTTTCTGCTAATATCTTATCAACAGCCGCTTCTATTGAGCCTAAATCTGATGGTTTTAATCCTAAAAAATCTGCTTTTTTGGAAGATTCTTCGATGAAATTAGAAATTTCTCCATCTATCTTCGTTCCACCTTCAAGAATCATATTAATTCCTAAATCAACTAATCCGTCTCTAGTCACTCCTCCTGAATCTCTAACTAATAATAAACCTGCTAAAAATTTAAAATTAACTTTATTGATGGGAATTCCTGCTCCCTCTGCTATTTGATTTCTACTTGTATCCAATAATAGTGAAGCCCAAGATTTTGCTGGTAATTTTTCTAAACCTGAATTTAGACTCCCATTCACCCCCGCAAAAAATTCATCATCTAATTGGCTTGAAACTAATTGTTTTTGTTGATCTTTAGAAATATCAAATGATTCTATTCTTCCTAGTCTTTCTACTTGAGTAAGAGGTAGTTTTTGAGAAATTAAGTTCCAATATTCCTGTGTTAATTCAACTGAGGGGACGTCTGTTTCAGGATACATCCTTGCTCCTGTAGGCAATGGCCTCATTGCAGTTGTAGTTCCATCTTCTGGTGCTCCTTTCTTTACAACTACATTTCTAACTTCTTGAATTGAACGTTGCCAAGCTTTTTTTGCTCTTATTATTACAGATTCCAATGCTAATTCTGCTTGCCACTTAGGTGCAACGCATAATGCAAAACCATCTGATTCTATACAATTTATATTATTCCTTATTTCCTTGACATTAAGCTCTGTAATTCCATATGCAGGTAATTCATCAGAATGGAATATTCCCGCAACACCAGCAAGTTTGGCAGCGCTAGCTAATTCCCTACCTAACCTTGGTAATTGTGCTCCTTCTGAATCAAATTCTTTAATCCCTAAACGCCCAGATAAATATGGTAACTTCACACATAAAATTGAAGCCCCTTGTTCAAGTGATTTTTGTATCATTTTAGAATCACAACTACTCAATAATGTGGTACAATCATTTATTTCAATTGGAATCAATTGATTTAATTTTTCTGCAATATCTGATTCTACTTTTAGATTATCATCATCCCTATTTGATGGTAATTTAGATACTCCAATGGCTTCTCTTAACTCGTTAGAAAGCCTGTAAAAATGTAGCTGTCTTACCATTTCTAGTTCGATAATTTTTGGTATCCATTCTAGATCTTGGCAACCTTTAATCTCAACACGGTCCCCACATCCAAGTGAAACATTAAGATCCTGTCTTATTGAACCTAAACCTCTTCTAACTTTTCTTGTATCTCTTAACAATCCACCTAAAGCAATCGCTGTTTCTTTTGCATGTTCTGGAGTTTTTACATCAGGATCGGTAGCGATTTCTATCAAAGGTATTCCTAATCTATCTAAATTCCAAGTTACTATCTCTCCATTTGGTGTTAATTCCGAAGATAGTTTTCTTGCACTGTCTTCTTCCAAACAAATTACAGAAACGCCTACTGGGCCGGTATTAGTATCTAAAAGTCCATGTGTTGAAACTAAAGTAGTCCTCTGAAACCCAGATGTATTTGAGCCATCAACAACAGTTTTCCTCATTGCTTGTAATGTTCCAACCGGATGAGCCTTTAACATTGCAGAAATTACTAATGCTACGTCTACAGCATCTTTATCATGCTCTAAAGGAGGTTGTTCATCTAATTCTATTAGGCCAGAATTTGGAGATTCTACGTAAACAAAACTTCTATTTCTTCGTGTTTCGAATCTAGCGGCAATATCAATTTTCCCACCTTCTCCACTTGCTGCTCGAAGTTTTCTTCTCGTCTTAGAAAGGTGAGGGGGGAGGTTATCAATTGTATAATCATACAATTCTCCTTTTTCACGTGAGTGTAACTTTCCAGTGTTTAATTGTTGATGGATTTCTAACCCGCACATGAACCCTAATTGTTGAGGATTTAGGGTTTTGATATCAAATATATCACCCAACGGTTCCTCTGCCATGATAATCCCAAACGTAACCTACGAATAATCTTGATTCAAAGAAACTAATTTTCTAAGGTAATGCCCATGAACCAAAACTAGGCGAGTAAATCGCCCCGTTAATTCTTAAAGTTTCTAAGGTATTAATCACTCTATCATCATCAAATCCATCAGTTCTTGCTATTTGTAATATATCTGATGTTGTAGCATTTGCTTTTGTTCCCTCCAATATATCTCCAATAGTTCTTTTCAAATATGATTCCAAATTTCTTCCCTTAATTGTTTTCCCAGATTCTATGGAAGTCTCATCAAAGTTATCACCCATTAATTCATGTCTCCAATTCTCAAATAAACGTAATGCTCTTCGGACATCTTCTTCCTCGGCAATATTTGATAGTCTGACTTTTGCAGAGGCCTCTGTCATTCTTGAAAGCGCTTCTAATGCTCTTGCTGTAATCGTTATGACATCTTTTCCTTTTTCTAAATTATCAGCAGAAGCTGTGACTTTTCCTCTCATAGTAGTATAATAATCAATTATGCGTTTTCTTGCATTATCATCTAAAACTGGTTGATGATTTCTTTTTGCGTATGCAACATATTTCCTAAACATCTCTCTGCTCAATATTTCTTTTCCATCATGATCTTGGCTTGATTCTTGAGATACATTGAGCATAGGATCAAGTGCATTTCCTTGTTCAATAGAATACTCGTCTACGCCTGATTGACGATTGGCCAAAATATGTGTGGCAATCATCTTATCATGTTCTTCAGCAGGTGTATCTGCCATTAACCAAATAACATCAAATCTTGAGAATAATGGAGGTGGTAAGTTTACTTGTCTAGTGTATGGTCCTGCTTCATCAGGATGTAGGAATCTACCTCCTTTTGGATTTGATGCTGCTAAAATAGAACATCGTGTCCTTAATTTTGCATTAATTCCAGCTTTTGAAATACTAATTGTTTGCTGCTCCATAGCTTCATGAATTGAAGATCGGTCACTGTCATTCATTTTATCAAATTCATCAATTGCTGCAAGCCCTGTATCAGCAAGTGGGAGTGCCCCCGCTTCTAATGTCCAACGCCCATCACTAGTTGAATCAGATACTGCCGCTGCAGTTAGGCCTGCTGCGGAAGCACTTCTTCCACTAGTATATTGTCCTCGAGGAGATAATTCTGACATATAATGTAACATTTGAGATTTAGCAGTACCTGGATCCCCCATTAATAGAATATGCATATCTCCTCTTTGACGGGTACCATCTGGATTACGCCTTGCAACACCGCCAAATAATTGTAAAAGTAGACTTTCTTTTACATTGGAATAGCCAAAAATAGATGGTGCAATACTTCTTGACATTAACTCATAAAGGTCTACTCTAAAACTAAGCTCCTTAATTTCCGCTTCGTCTTCGGGTGATATTTTTACATCTTCAAATGGAGTGTTTCTTTGTTCAAATGAATTTACTCGTAAAAATATATCAAACAATGTTGATTTTTTATTATGTTTCTTTTTGGAACGTACAAATAATTCACCATTAGCAACTATCCGATCTCCCGGTAAAATTTGTCCTGCGATTTCTCCTTCTATTAAACAAGATAATCTTTCAGGTTGAACCCCTCCTCGTAATTTTTCTGGAGGTTCTTGAAGCTCAATAAATTGTGTATTCTCTAAAACGCTTTGAGAAGGTACTATTTCAAATCGTGCTTGTGGTTTTTCAGCACCACATCCCGTATTTGGATCACAAATCATCGGTTCAACTAATTCTTGTTCGTTAGATTGATAAATCATTTGAATAGATTCGCAGTTACCATTACAGCAACGAAATGCTGCCTCTACAACTCTTGGTCTAACAGAGCTTATTTTGACTACTATCGCATCAATAGCAAGCATACTGCCCACATCATCTTGTCTTATATTTCGTACTGCTCTTCTTTGATCTGGTGGTAAATCTCTTACTCTAATTAGTGGATTGATTTGATAGTTTTTTTCTTTACAAATTTTCCTTAATGCACTATCTCCACAACGTAAAGATAATGATGGATTTATCAAAAATATTTCTGCAAAGTCCTGATCAAACGAATAAACTTCTCTGAATGATACTGTCAGGCTTCTTTGCTCAGGCCATTTTAGTGCTAATGCTCCTATGTCTGAATTTTCTTCAAGAAAAGTCATCCAACGTGCTTCAATCTCATTAGCATGCATAATATCACTCTCGCCGGGCAATTGAATTGGTACGCTAAGGTTCTTAATATACGCGATTTTACCCCTTCATTTCCACTGGAAACATCAATAGATTCCTATGCCTCTTTTTTACAAAAATATGTATTTCCACTAGACTTTATTTAATCTATTCTATCTTAAAAAAAGCAATAAAAAATACTCGCCAGAAGCGTCACTCTCAAAACCGAGTACGCGGAGCATATGATGTGACAGGCAAGGATGGAGTCGACTACGCAAGTAGTGGGGTGGACATTGACTTAGAAGGAAAAGCAGTTGGTTCGCTGGTAAGTGAACTTAATTCATCACCTCGTTTACCTGGGGAAATAGGATCATTGATTGATCACCCTGGTGGATTTAGTGGTATCATTGACTTTGGAGATGAACTTCTAGCAATGTGTACAGATGGAGTTGGAAGTAAACTGATGTTGGCTAGTGAATTAGGACAATGGGAAAGTGTTCCAATCGATTGTATGGCTATGAATGTAAATGATTTGTTATGTATAGGTGCAGAACCTATTGCTTTTGTTGATTACATCGCAACTCCAAAACCTGATCCTGAAGTTCATGCTGCATTAGGAAGAGGTTTAGCAAAAGCAGCTGAAATAGCAAATGTTAGTCTCGCTGGTGGCGAAACCGCCTCACTTCCAGACATTGTAAATGAATTAGATATGTCTGGGACCTCTTTGGGATGGTTACCAAAAGGCGATCAATTGACTGGTGAAAATATTTTATCCGGTGATATATTAATTGGAATGCCCTCATCTGGAATCCATTCAAATGGATTTTCTCTTGTTCGTAAAATTTTGGAAATATCTGGAGCAGATTTACGCAAATCCCCTCCCTTCGATGCTTCGAGTGAAAACAGGGAGATTCTAAGATTTGATTCGAGTGATGAGCTTACACTTGGTGAAGTATTACTTAATCCAACTAAAATTTATGTTCACCCAATGATTTCTTTGTTTCAACAATGCAGAGAAGAATATACTCCTTGTAAATATCAAGATATCAAGGGTATTGCCCATATTACTGGTGGCGGACTTTCTAACCTATTGAGGCTACACCCAAATCTTGGATATCATATCGATACTCCGTTGCCCTCTTTACCTGAATTTGATTGGTTACAAGAAATTGGAGGAGTAAGTGATTATGAGATGGCTAGAACTTTCAATTTAGGAATGGGTTTATGTGTCGTTGTAAGTAAAGAAAGTGCTAATTCTATATTGTCTTGGTTAGAAGAATCCGGAGTTCAAGGATGTGCAATTGTTGGTTATGTTAATGATGAGGGTCATCGAGTAACTCATATCAACCCCGACATCTGCTTTGAACACTACTGAGGTAGTGAAGTTGCAGAGTAAACCGCCCGGATGGCCCGGAATAACTTGGATAGAAGGACGTACATTATTGCAGGTTCCAAGTGTTGACGGGCAAGCAGAATGGCGTGTTGGACCAGCAAAAAAGAAAGATTCACCCGTCTTTCATAATGTTGCAATGGCAAATAATAGAACAAGGAGTACGTTACTCTTAGGGTTAGCCATTCGCAACAAATGGCTATTAAAAAATGGAAAATTAAGAATTCTAGATGGGCTAGCAGCTAGTTCTGTACGTTCAAGAAGATGGTTGAATGAATTACCTCCTGAACTTGCTACACAAATTGAAATAGTTTCTGTTGATAGAAATGAAGATTCAATCTCTTGGGCTTTATCCAATCATGAAAAATATCCTCCTAAAAACGCTGATTCTAGTCAATTATCAATTCAAAAAGGTGATTTAAGGCAAATTGTATATTCTGGAGGATGGCAATGGATAGATATTGATCCTTATGGATCACCAGTTCCGTTCCTTGATGCTGCTATGCAAAACCTTGCCCGTAAAGCAATTCTTCAAGTTAGTGCAACAGATACTGCAGCACTATGTGGGACATATCCTCAAGTTACTAGAAGAAGGTATGCTGCTTATTCTGTAAACGATACTGTTGCTCATGATACAGCAATGAGAATTTTATTAGGTAATATTGCTCTTTGTGCTGCAAGACATGAGCGTTCCATTGAACCACTGATGTCTGTATTTGATGGGCATCATACAAGAGTAAGTGTATTAGTTACTCCAGGAAAAAAGAATGCTTCAAATGTTTATGAAAATCTCGGATGGAGGGTAAATGAGCCAGATTCAAAGACAATCGCTGCTTCAATTAAAGCCAGTTTGCATAGTTTCAATTGTTCTAACATTCCTCAACCAAGAGTTTTCTTACCATATAATTCTCCTCCTGAATCTCTTGCTAATGGGAAAGTAAGTGGTCCATTATGGACTGGCCCTTTGGCAAAAGAAGAAGTCTTAGAAGAATTGACTGAAGAATATGCATTAGAACTCTGTGGGATTTCTAGAGATAATGATTCTCATATTCTTTCATTGGCTGGATGGGAAGATGAAGATATTGAAAAATCTAACAAAGGAGTGATTCGTAGTATTGAAAGGTTACATCAATCAAAAGATGCTGTAAATACTAATGGATTAGTAACTGTTGATGAATTGCCCAAGTGGATTGATATTGGTGGCCCCCCAAGCCCTAAAAAATTAATTAATGCTCTAAAAGAACAAGGATTTAAAGCAGCGATTTGCCCAATTTCAACTCCTGCAATTCAAACAAATGCACCATGGGATAAGCTTATTGAAATTGTTAAAAATTTTGACTAATTTGAAATTAATTGAATAAACATCTTGAAAAGAAATTTCACCTACGGTGCACTAATGTCGAAGTTACCACCAATAGTCTTTGTACATGGAATTAAGGGGAGCTCTCTTAGGGGACCTAATGGAGATTTACTTTGGATAAGGGTGCGCGACCTATTCACTAATCGTGACCGTAACCTTGCTTTACCTTTAGAATGGGAAAATGGAAAACAGCTTCAAGATGGGGTTTGGAGTGATGGGGCTCTTAGAGGCATATTAGGGAAACCAATTTATCGCAAATTTCTTGATGGAATGAAGCGGCTTGGATGGGATGTTTTCTGTTACTCATATGACTGGAGGCGTAATCAATCTGAATTATCTAAAGAATTTATCACGTTTCTTAAGCAAATTCGTGAAAAGCATTCAAAACCCTTGATAATCAGTCATAGTAATGGTGGAATAATTGTAGATCTAGCATTACGTACAAAAGACGCTGGAGATATTGTGGGTGTTCTTCATGCAGGTGTTCCTTTTGGAGATGGAGTGAGTTTTCTTCCTGACATGACTAATGGAGAATCTATTCTTTGGAATCCAGTTCTTGTCGGATCTAGTGTACATCTAAGTTGGGCTGCTCCCTGGGCTTATTTTCCAATCAGTGATAAATCTCGACTTCTAGATGAAAAATATAATCAAATTACTCATGATTGGAACGATGTATTTTCATGGAAGAGATTAAAACTTGGCCCGTTCTCATCAAATTTTGAAATATCTAAAAAACAAATAGAACATATGCGTCATGCTATGAAGGCTGCGGCCATAGTCCGTACAAAGATTGAAGCGGATTGGCCAAAGAATATTCATCGCCCGCCTACGGCCGTATTACGCAGTCGTTCTCATAAAACTCCGCAAGCGTATAAACATGATTCGAAGGGATTATGGGAACTCGAATTACCTATTTATGGTGAAGGTGATGGGCGTGTTCTCTTTGATTCTGCAATACCTCCTTTTAAAATTGAAGCAGAATATGAAACCAAACTAATACATGGAGCATTGCTAAACGATGTGGATATTGTAGATGTTGCATTACGCGAATTACTCACTCTTCCTCAAATTCCGGCTTCTCTTTGAGAAACATTGCAAATGTTGTAGCAAGTTCTTCAGCCTCGTCAGTACGAAGGGCTACTGTTTCCACCACACTATTCGTATATACTGTGAAATATGCTTCACCTTTACCTGTATCATGACCTATAATATCTCCGGGTCCTAACGTCTTAATGACATCTGGTAATCCATCTCCATCAATATCTCGACTTACTGTTGCTGTGCCACTAATTATCAATTGAATTGTGTTTCCTACCCTTCCTTGCTCTACGATTTTCTCATTAGGTTGATATTGCATCTTCTTAATTTCAAAGTCATCAAGATCATCGACACTTAGATCAATAATATCACGTCCAACTAAGGGGGATATGGTCCAATCTGCAAGTAAACGTAACTTTCCATCCAGTGATGGGAAATAATAAAATAAGAAAATTCTCCAAGTTATCCACGCAAAAAACCCTTTAATTGGAATTCCTTTTAATTCCCCGCATGCTTTTTGGTTTCCAATAGATACTGCTTGTCCTAATCCAGTTAGTTTGAATGTTTTTGGTGATTTGCCCTTTAATTTTCTCAAGATGTTTTTGGCTACATGATCGCCTGCTTTCATCGCCCACCAAGCAGTAGGGGGTATTTCGCCTCCTCTTGGATGAGGTATTGCAGCACAATCTCCAGCAGCATAAATATCAGTATAACCTTCGACTAGCCCTGATGAATCCACTGCTAATCTACGTGATTTTGATAATGGCAAATCGCTATTGAATAGGGCTGCTTGTGGGCTTGTTCCAACAGCGCTAATAACCGTTCTAGTATTGATCACTTGGTCATTATCTAAAGTCACGGCAAATGGGGAAACTGCTTTGATTCTTCGTTCTGTCATTAACTCTACGCCCGAACGAGCTAGTTGTTTCTCTGCATAAGCTACTAGTTTTGGATATTCCTTAACTTGATCAATTTGAACACGAGAGCCGAAAAATTCTGGAAGTATTGATTTCCCCGGGTGTACCAAAATAACTCTTACTTCGGAACGCTTAATCTCTGAAAAATCTCTTTTTGTAAATCTTTTAGCTAAAACTGCTAATTCTCCAGCAACTTCCGTTCCAGAAAACCCTCCGCCTGCCACAAAAAAAGTTAACATAGACTTTCTCTCTTCAGCATCAGATGTTGTACTTGCCAATTCAAACATTCGCGGTATATGGTTGCGCAATTGGAAACAATGCTCCCATTTCTTTAATTTGTATCCATGCTGTTCAAGCCCTGGAAATGATTCTGTATTCTGACGGGTCCCTATACTAATAATCAAATCGTCGTATTCAACAGAAGTTGGAAAGCCATCTACCTCCCTAACAAAATGTATCTTTTTTTGTTCCCTATCAATTATTTTTATGATTCCTAAAATTACTTTTGCAGGCCGGAAAACACGCCTTGCGGGTGTTAATATACTCCGAGGGGAAATTTTACCTGCAATCATCTCACCAATAAATCCGTGCCATATGTGAAAGTTCTCTTTTGTAATTATAGATAATTCTATTTTTCCTTTCTTTACTGCACGACGAAACCTTGAGCAGGCATATAATGCACTATAACCCCCTCCCAAAATCACAACTCGTCTTGCCGCCATCGGCTATATGTCAAATAACTAAGAAATGAAGGTATCTCTAAATATTTCAATAAAAAATAACAAATATACAGTGTTTGTCGTGTGTCTATGTTTGAACAACGTAAATACTGGCTTTTACTAATCTTAACTGCAATTATTTTCTTAACTATGGAATGGTTTTTTCTAGATTTCCTTGGGAAAGGTACTGGTGAATCATGGATTGAGCGTGAAATACAATATAAAATTCAATTTATGGGATTTGTTGGATTATCACTAATACTCAACTTCTACATCCTATTTTATCACTGGACAACACCGCCACATCCAAAATATATTATGTTACCAAAAAGGAAAATTTCGATAGCCGCCCATGTATTAGGTGGTTCTTCAGAAGTTATTGTTGGTGCATTGGCTTGGTATTGCCTATATTCTGGGCAAACTATCTTACTAGATGGGGCAAGTTGGGCCATAATTATGGCTGCCTGTGTAGTAATAGCACATGGGCCCTCTTCTCTTTTCCAAACTCCAGGAGTATTTGGGGCAAAAGGCATAATGGTACCTGGATATATTAGCATTTCAACATTACATATTTACTGTGCAATACATGTTGTACTAGACCCTAATAGTCTTTTATGGGTAGAAAGAACTTGGATTACTCTACAAGCATATGCATTTGTTAGGATTTTTGGTAGAACTCTTTGGGTAAATAAGGCAATTCCAGATTCCACATATACAGTAGGGACAATGGCTGGAGGAGCTACAATCGTTCACTTTGTAATAGGGCCTGCAGGTTTTCTAATCGTCTGTATCGGTATTTGGGCACACATTATGTTGTACAAGATAATTATGAAGCCAACAGCAAATGAATATCGAGCATTTATGGAAGAAAGAACTCATTCAGCAACAATAGATAATGATGCTCGCGCCTTATGGTTACAATCAAATACTGATGATGATTCATCAAAACTAAATGAAATAGATGCTGCAAAAGCCGCTTTTAACTCGCTAGACTATGATAATTCGGGTACTCTTGATGTTGTTGAAATTGAAAGCTTACTTACTTCCTGGCATGCTACTCCTCATGTAATGCAAGCATTCCTTGATCGTTGTGAAGGTACTGATGGGATTGACTTTGAAACTTTTCAAAAAACTGTTTGGGCATTAGGAAATATAGAAACGCGCCTTATGGCCATAAAAAAATCTGGCAATGAAAATGATGATGATGATACAAAAGCAAAAAAGATATTTAATTTTCTTGATATTGATAATTCCGGCTTTATAGAATTGATGGAGATGGAATTATTGCTGGTTGAATGGGGTATGACCTCGTATGAAGCAGTAGCATACATGAAGCGTTTTGGAGGGGATGATGGAAAGATTTCATTAAACGAATTTAGGGAACAAATGGCCCCATTATGGAAATTTGCTTACAAGAGAGCATTTAGAGATGCAGATGCTGCCCAACCGTTACATTGAAATTAGATATTAATTATTTATCCTAATTTAATTATTAACCAACCATTGGATCTTGGGTATCATAATCTTCGTCTTCAGGAGCAGGTAATCTTGCCATTCTAGCTTCTAATGCTTCTCTTAAATTAGCATCAAATTCGTGTGCTTGTTCTAGTAATTCATGTAATGATAATTCTAAGCCTGTTATTTCTGTTATTGCTTCTATTGCCGTGGCTGCTGCTTTTGGATCGGGGAATGTAGGGTTGCATTCCGCTAATAATGCTGTAACATCTAACCCTCTACGATGCCCTTCTGCCAACAAATATCCTGCAATCCCTGCAACAACTCCTCTTTTTATAGATTCAATACCTAATTTATGAAGAGTTTGTCTTGTCTCTTCGATTGATGCGACTCCAAATAATCCTGGTCCTGTTGTCTCTTCTGGAGTTTGTCTTACTAAACCATCAACAATAATCAGTTTGCTAAATCCTCCTTTTGTAAACCATTCTAATACTGTATTTGCAAAAGAAACATCTTGTTCTGAGGGGAATGGGACTTCTGCAATAAATACCCCGATTTCATCGCCCTGATAGACTCTTACTGGATGTCTAGGTATTGAATCTTCAATCAATGCTAATGCGGGGAACTCAGGATTCATTACTGTGCCAATCTCATCAATATCTAAACTTCTAATCACATGATAAGCAGCAATGCTACCAACCATTCCCGCAGTGGAAAATCCACAAATTGCTAATCCCCCAGTTGACGGGCTAGAGTCTGGGTTCAGTACCAAAGAGTACGTGTTTCCTAGATGTGAAGTCATTCAAATCATCACTCCGAAATATCACTTAGAAAAAAATTGACGATTTTATTCGTTCCATTCGGCCCAGTCATCCATGTTTGGATCTCTATACCACCACTGACCCTGTTCATCTTCCCACCATTCTGTTCCATCTTCATCTATGCTATATCCTGGGTCATTTTCATATTCACTAGATTGTTGACTTTGTCGTACAAATTCTTCACCCGCTGAACCACTAAGACGGCCTCTTGAATTATCTCTTTCAAACTGCTCTTGTTGTGGTTGCGCTGAAGATCCCATTGATGAACCTCCAGATCTGCCAAGGATTCTATCTAATGGGTTCTCCATCTCTTCTGCTTCATCATCATCCCAATCCTCATCCCAATCATCATCATCTCCACGCATAAATCGTACGATTATAATTATTGAAACTAAAGCGAAAATGGCCCCTGCGGCTATTAAACCAAGCATCATTGGATCTTGTAGAATGCCTGCCTTAGTATCTACAGATTCCTCATTAATTACAGGTCCAGTGCCTCCGTTATCGGTGCCTCCGTTGTCAGTGCCATCAGTGTTGTCTGTTCCACTATTATCGTCTACAACAGTGGTTATATCTCCCCTTAAGGAAAACTCTTTACCCAAACTAATTTCTTTCATTTGGCTTGTTCCAGTAGGAGTAATCCAGGTAAATGTGAAATCGACATTAAAAGGAACCTCAACTGGTTCACTTGTTGTTTTATTTGTTACACTAACTACTGTTGGGGAGAATGTACATGTCACCTGTGATTCATTACCTACAAATGATGGACAATTAATTCCTATTTCTATTCCACCAACTGTAACTTTTGCAGGATGTTCAAGGGTAAGGAATAAATTGTTATTATTAATCAACTCACACTCTAAATTCGGATTTTGTGAATTTACTATATTTTCTATTGCCCATGATTCGCCTACAAAGGTCTCCAACATTGGACACTCTAATTCTGGATCTATAATTTCAATTTGATTTGCCAATTGTGAGGGGGAACACCCCTCCGAGTTTACTTGACCTGCTTCATTTCCTGGAGTATTAGGGCATAAATCGTCATCATTCAATACGAGGTCTGTGTCATCATCTAAATCTGTTTGACCCGAACCATCATATGCTACGAGTGTTGCACTTAATTCAAAAACATTCAGATATTTCCAAGCAAGCGGATTATTTGGATTTGCGGAACTATCTGGTGTGATTAATACATATCCTCCTGAAGGGTTACCGTCAATATTTACTTCTAAATTGCCTAAGGAATTGATTGATTGCTTAGTTGTACTTGTTAACAGTTCATTGTCATAATACTTGAATGTTATTTCAGTTCCTAAAAATGCTGCTTGTTGCCAATCATGTTCTGCAATTAATGAAACTTCAAGTGTTGCATCTCCCACATCATTAACCATTACAACAGTCGTAAGTAATGAGAAATAAGCTGGTACAACAACGTGAACACCAATAATGAATTCAATCGAGGGGGCTAATCCTCCTTGTTCCAATGTTTCTGCACGTCCATTATATTCGGCCGTTATTTCTGCGCCTGTTATTCCACTTGCGCCAATGGAGTCATTTGCAATATCTCTCCAATTAAATTCAATTTCTGAATCTCCATTATCGTCTGTAGTTGAATTAAAATAAAACTTATATGGGAACGCATCTTGAGGATTTATGATTAAAGTCGTCATAATTATGGCATTTTCAACTGGCTCTGAATTTGATTCATCCGAAACAATTTCAATTGATTGAAGATTTAATGAAATTATAGTTGGTTGATCTCCTCCAACGATGAACTGACATACCTCGTCAAGGCAATCATCATTAGATATTTCATTTCCAAAAATTTCTGCACTAGATAAATCGATGCTGATGATTGTTGATAGTTCATCATTATTTAATGCATAAACTGGCCCTGTAGCAGTAACATATGGATTTGAACCTGAATCATTTGTAGCTACAACTGCAACCCATAATGCTTGTTCATTTTGAATGTATTGAGCATTGGTCACAATGTCTCCATTAGCATCTTTAACCGTACTAGTAGTAGATGCAGAATAAGAGGTATCGGTATTCTGAAGAATTGCAACAGAATCCAATAAGGTTGTATCTGTAAAATTCACGGTTAAAACAAATATATCATAATATCCAGAAAACCGATCATCTACCTCATCCCAACTTATATCTATACTTAGGCCTTCATCTAGTGGCGTATCAACAGCAATTACATTTTTCACACTTGGAACTGAGGGCAAATCAATTATAATTACATTTGAAATTGCACTGTATAATCCTCCAACAGCAAATGTTGCTCTAACGACATATTCGTAATGTGCCCCTTCAGGTAATCCTGAATCTGTATAAGATACATCTGTGTGATCACCCGATGCTGTTGATAATAAATTGTAATCTCCTGGGAATGTTGCATTAACTGTAGATGAACGATATAATTCATAAGAATCAAAATGTTGATTTCCCGTTGTAACTTCAGACCAACGCATCTCAATTGAATCTTCTTCTACATTAGTTGCATTCAAAACAAGTGGATCTAAATCTGGTAATTCAGGATGCCCTGGTGAGGTTACTAAACGTAAATCAATCAAATTAACTTCTCCAAGAGTTGTCCAAAGTTCCATATTATCTTGATTTGAACTAAATAGTAAAGGTACTGTGAAATTCTGAGTTCCGAATTCCATATAATCACTATTGATTAAAGTTGTTAGGTTATTGCCTGAACCATCATATAACTCCTCTATATGGTGTGAATAATCATATGTAATTTTTAAATTTTGAAGAAATACAGAACCTGCGGAATTAAGAGTTATTTCAGAAGATATTGTCATAATGTCATTGCCATATGCATCTAAGGCTGAATTATAACTTGCCTTATTTAAATCGATAGTATTGGCTATATCTCCATTAGAATCAGTAACCCTGAGTGGTTGTGAGCCATTTGCTCCTGATTCTGCTTGACCAAATCCTTCTACACTTAATTCTACAATGCCATCTCCATCAAAATCATAACTCATTTTGTGCCAAGAATCAATAAAGATCCCTTTAGATTGTTCTTGTTCTCCACAATATACGATAAGTTCGGGATTATTGTCTCCATTCATATCTCCTGAAATTACTAGTACCGGCATTGTACGAGGTGTTAGAACCTTATTTGAATCTGTAATCACTCCTCCAATAAGGTTGTAAATCATTAATGATCCATTCATTGTATTATCATCGTCATCAGCAGTTGCGTTTTCGGGAATAAGTATATCTAAAACGCCATCTGCATTAAAATCCACAACTGTAGCACCTACCGGTGCTTCAAGTCCCGTTTGAGATATGGTGCCATAAATTCCCAGGGAATAATCAGAAATTAATAACACTCCAGTTGTGCCTGAACCCCAAGTTACAATTTCATCGAATGTATCTCCATTCAAATCTACTAACCAAAGGAAATCCATATCAAAATTATCAAATGTGGAGTAGACTGTGGCAAATGCATTACTTCCTAGGTCCCACATTAATGTCTCAACAGTCCCTATATCTGATACAACTACTACTGTGGAATTTATATTACCTCCCATAATATTTCCAATATCTAATTGGGAAATTCCTGCTGTTTGAGAAATGCCGCCAACAGTTGTTTCGAATTGATATTCATCAATTAATTCAAATCCTGGTAAACTTTGTTTCCATTGATAATATCCATAACTTCCAAAAGTATCAGCAAATATAACATCATCAAAGCCATCTAAATTAACGTCTCCAACACTAACAATAATATCTTGGCCACTTGAACCCCCAGTTAGTTCTTGAGAGGAGGAGAATGACTCTTGTGATGGAATCCATATATGATAACAAAATCTACCAACTATTGGGGTCCATACTAATACATCATCATATCCATCACCATTAAAATCAGCAATTTCCAAGTTTTCAACATCATTACATGTTTGATGCCAAGAAATATTAGTGAAACCATCATTATTTGAATTGTTATTCATCCATCCAATTGCTGTAACTAAATCACCATTACCTGTTTCCCATTCCGTATTAAGAACGATTACTTCTTCTGAAGAATCATTATCATAATCTAAGGTAGCCATATCTACAATTGATGATTCATTCATCCAAATACCATTGTTTTCAGGCAAATAATCTATGGCAAGTAATGAATCTTGTATAATAGAATCTTGGGGAAGGAGTATGTCGGGGCCATTATGTGCACCTACAGGCATGGAAGAATAAAACAAAGAACTGTTATCTGAAAATCGTGTTTGGGAACCTATGCCTCCATATCCTGTTCCATTATACTCCCATTCTGTAATGCCATCTTGGTTCATATCTAACCAAACTTGTCCTGGGCTTGTCATCGTATCATCGAGATATTCTAACTTGAAACTTAATTCCTCAACAGTTGTATTTTGTGGAATTTCTAAAGCAGCACTTGTGGAACCATCAAATTCAATTGTAACTGTATCATTTCCATTAGAAAATGTTGTTATTAATGTAGATGTTGCAGGAATATCTGCAGCCACGGATGGAATTAAAACTATGAATTGTGATAATACCATTAATGAAATTAATACTAATGCTCTTTGTTTACTTTTAACCAAACTAGGTCTGGGGCTCCCACTCGTCATCATATATGCGACGCCCTCATCATTCTTGTTGGTTTCTTATAATCGCTATTAAAGGTATATAGTGGAAAACACCAGTTTTTCTTTGAAATTTGTATTATTTAGGGGATTATTGTGGAAAATTACAAAAAATTTTGATTACGCACTTATACAAGAATTAATAATGCTGGAGAACACGCTAAACACTTAATGGATAGTGAAAGAACTCACGATGCTCGGGTTTATATTCGTGTAGGAGATATTGAAATAGATCTCGCGGGAGAACAACAAGAAGTTGATGCTCACTTAATTAAAATAATGGAAGGAGAAGATTGGTCCACTGCTTTATCAAAAATTCGTTCAAAAAGGGAATCCGCCATTACTGCTGCTATTACTGCAGCAAAAAATTCAGGGTTTCCAAATCGAGGAAGTGCTTTTAAATCTGTAATAATGAATTGTAAAATTACAAAAAAGCCAGATAGGGTTCTAGCTGCAATTCACTATCTCAAAGATGTTGAGGGTGTTGATGATCTTCCTCCCCGTGTAATTATGGATTTATTCTCTGATTCTGAATTAGAGCCTCCAAAAAATTTATCATTATATCTAAATAGATTACTGGAAAAGAATTTTTTGTCGATTCCGTCAAGTTCATCAGGTAAAAACCGTAATGCCAATTTAACTCCCGAAGGAAGGGCTCATTTAGATAAATTATCAAAAAAATGAGTTGGGATTATGGACGAGACAATTATTCCCAAAGATTTTTCATTTACCTCGCACATTAATGTTGACTTTAGAGGAGAAAATTTTCAAAATGCTGATTTGAGAAGATGCATATTAGATGGAGCTGATTTGACCGGTGTAAACCTTTGTGGGGCAAACCTAACAAATGCATCATTAAGAGGTACAATCCTAAAAAAAGCATCTCTAGATGGTGCAATATTAGATGGAGCTGATTGCCGTAAGGCTAATCTTTCTCTTTCTAATATGCAGGGTGCATCTGTCACTGGTACTGATCTAAGGGGGATTCGAGGAAGATATGCAGTATGGAAAGGGGTAAACTGGTGGGATGCAAAAATGAATGAGGATTTAAAAAAGGCCTTATCTAAAAAATGGCCGAAAAAAAATTAGATTACTCTTCTTCAAATAGAGCATTAATTTTTGTTGCAAATAGAGCATTAATATTAGTTTGAGATGGAGTTAATGCTGCTTTCCCCGATGGTACAAGCATTGGAATTAATGGTAAAAGAATACAAAATGCATTGCAAATAAAACACATTGCTGTTGCCGCTACATCCCATTGAGTAGCTAAACTAATATTAATCTCAGATTCAATCTTTGAAGCCCAAGAAATTGAAATAGCCTGAGAAATAAGCCACAAGACCCCTCCCAAAATAGAAACTTTAACTCCAAGATGCTTTTGTAAACATAGTTGTAAACCTCCAATGAAAATTAATAATCCTGCACAGAACTTTATTACGCCCGTAACTAGATGGAAATTACTTTCTTTAAATTCAGAATCCCATTGCATATATTCTTCTAATTTGATATCTACTCCGATTACTTTCAGCAATTCGACTTGATCTTCGGCACCCTCTATTGTTAATTCTGTATAATGGTTAAATATTGCCCCTCCACCATCAAATAACACAAGTAAACTACCTAAAATCATTAAAATTCCTATTGTAATCGGAATAGAGGTGTTAGGGCGAATTGGAATTTCTGGCATTTTTGATGATGAGTTGGAATGGTTACTAGAAAGTATCATCGTACCCAATTCTTTCTCTCGCATATTATTGCGTAAGTAATTACACTCATTAATCGTGACTACAAGATTCCAAAGCATCATACAACTTTTGAGGGATTGCTATGGATTCCAAAGTATTCAGGTTTGCACAAACTGTAACGACGGTGGCATTCCAAAGTTCCATATTATCTTGATTTGTATAGGTATATTTCCATGTACAACTTTTTGTTCCAATCTCTGAGATCCAAAGTTTACAATTCACAGTATCTCCGTATCGTAATGGTGCTAAAAAATCACATTCATTTTTTACCACTGGAAAACCTATTCCTAATTCTTGAATCATTTTAGGATAATTAATACTACAATTTTCTTCCCAAAATTGTTCAAAAAAACGATGTGCTAAATCCCAATACACGGGATAATAAACAATTCCTGCTAAGTCGACCATTGGGAAATCAATTTTGCGAGTAAACCTTACTGCCATGGAATGCCCAATAGGTGCTAGTGTGTGATAATTAAATATCTTTTCTTTAATTCCTTAATCTGAAACCAACTATAAATTACAGCACCTAATATTGTAATAAGTCCAATTACTTCAGCCCATTGAGGGGTAGATTCTAAGTTCATAATAGAATCTTAAAACTGACGGATTGGAAACTTTACTGATTATTAAAAAATGTTTAAGCATTATTATTCATATTTTCTTTTAATGGCTTTTCAACCGCTTCAAATGTTCTTGGGCATGTGTTGACCCCTATTACTCGATAAAAAGGGCACCATCCAAATACGGATGTTAAGACACTCCAGGCTCCAACTATCACAAATATGAATTCCCAACTAGCACTTGAAAGATAATCAAAAAAGACAACACCTAATCCTGCAGATAAACGCATAATCCGGTCAGTAAATCCAATATTCATTTTTTCATCTCGCCTTTCTTAAAACTTTTTATCATTTATTTATATTGCACTTAAACTTCTAAGTGCCGCAGTATTTATCAATACCCATGCAATGAAACTCATTAATTTATATCCATTTACAGTGTTTTGTTTCTTAAAATTATGTGCAATTATTGTTTGCTCCATAATTTGTACTATCTACGTTCAGTATATTAACTACTGTTTAAGGGCATAAAACCACTAATTGATTTTTTTATCTCTTCAGAAAGAAATGCGATACCTCTCTTTGATCTGGTTCTAAGAGTATTAAGGGCAGCATATTAATGACGTGATTTACCCCTAATAATTAGAGTGGCAAAGGTGGTTTTGGTAGTCAAAAATACGGCCCCACCGCGATTCGAACGCGGGTTACTGGTTCCGCAAACCAGTGTGATATCCTAGCTACACTATGGGGCCAGAATATCATTGCGTGATTGATTATAGTTTTAACGACAACGCATAATCTCTATATTTTCCAATTAACTATTTTCCAATTATTTTCTTCGGCGTATCGTTTTAAAGGGGATTCGGGATTAACTGCGATAGGGGTTCCTGTGATTCTCATAAACCATGAATCAGCCAAAGTATTTCCATAGGCATAGCATTTAGAAAGATCATGATTATTATTTTCTGCATCTTGTTTTACAATTGGAACTTTGCCTTTTCTTCGTGGTACACTCCATCCTCTTTCTGAACCAGATAAGCGCCCACTTCTTTTTTCAGGGCCACAACCATATGAATGATCCATCCCCAAAGCATTACCCATTGCTTCCGCCATTGGAGCGATTGTAGCACTAACCAATACAAGTCTGTGGCCTTGTTTACGGTGCCAATCTAAACATTCTTTAGCCTCTGGGGTAATACGATTTAATAATTTATTTTTTACTAACTCTTGAGATAGTGCATCTAACACATCCCATGATACCAAAGTAAAATGCCCTCTGTTTCTAGTTGCATCATAAAAAGAGCGCCCGCGTAATAAATTTCCTAAAGAACCTAATATCCACATTGTGGCTCCCAAGGGAATTCTCCAAGGCCTTTTCTTTGATAACTCTACAGTCAATGTTTTTTCACTAGATCCATCTAATAATGTTCCATCTAAATCAAAGTAAGCCGCTCCATTATACTTCGACATAAGTATCCCAAAACGACTTTGGGTTTGATATTCACTGCGAATAGCATAGGAAATGCTTCTAATGTGTATCATATCGCAGTGTCATGGTCCAGAGTCTACAAATCAATAAAATTCAAGTTAAAGATAAATTGATAGTAGATAGTTTAGCTAAAATGGCAAACACAGAAGATTTTGATTTTAGTCCTAGAGCGGCCGTAAATGGGACCGAGTTGATTTTTACTAGTGCTGATAATGGAGAAGAGTTAGGCCGTATTAATCTAGATGAAAGCATGTTAGAAATTGCAGAAAGAGACCGCTTTTTAGATCTAAAGGTAAAGTTTGAAGTTATTGGGATTCATGGTAACTTGAGTTATTTAAATCCAATTGTTGCTTTGGGCAAAGCAAAAAAATTACCTATGTCAAGTTGGAAAACTACGATTCCTATTAGTTTTAATTAAACAATAAGGTAAGCTAGTTCTACAATTACGGGCTCATACACTTCGAATGTGAGATGTAATGTCCAATCATTACCTGGATCTAAACCGTCTGGAAATTCAAATGGAAGTCCTGTATCAAGATCAAGTCCATTTGAATATACTTCCCAAACCCAATTACCTGTTCCAAATATTGATGAATCTTCGAATAAAATATTCGTTAAGATTTCTTTTGAATCTGAAGAATAGATTTCTGTGCCATTTGGTATGTTATTCATTTTTTCTCTATAAATTATTGCTGATGCATCTTCTGCTGGGGATTGTCTAGTACTTTCAGCATCTGCAGCCCAACTATTATCTGGTACTTCTAAAGATAACGTAAAATTCTCGTCTCCCATTAAATTACCATCTTGTGTTAATACTAATGTTGCATTGATTGAGTATAATATACCTTCAATTGATGGGATATGAGAACTATTCCATTCTTCTCCTGTTTTTAAATTACCAGACCAAGTATATTCCCTTATTCTTTTAACCCAGCGTACTTCAAAATTATGAGTGTTTATTTCTACTTCCCAATCCTTAGTTACTGAAGCCCCTACATCATCAATAATTTTTAACCGACCTGATATTAATCCGCTTTTTGTTGTTGGTAAATTAATAATTGATTCTGTAAAGTCAATATCATCAACTGGGTTTCCATTATTATCACTATCTTTTGAAAGATTTGAATCCCATTCATATCGGAGTTGCCCCCCTTCAGGATCATAAGAAGAAGATGCATCAATTATTACTGATTCTCCTGCCTTAGCCAATAAGGGTAAATCTAATACTATTACTGGTATTCCATTTACAAAAATATCTGTGGTTGCGCTATCTACTCCTCCTTCGCTGTTTGTAACTGTTACAGTGATTGAAAACTTTCCAGGATTAAAATAAATATGGCTGGTGAAACCGACAAGAGTTTCTGAATTGTTTCCATCTCCAAAATCCCAAGCAAAATTTGTAATTACTCCTTCAGAAGTGATTGTTTCGCGTGCATCTAAATTGACTGCTTCTCCTGAGGTTATTTCATTTGGATATGCGGTTAATGAAGCGCGCGGTTTTGTAACACTAATACTAGTGCATCCCGCCATCAAAACTGTACTAACCATTAACAAAACTAATGAATTAGCAATAAACCTTCTACGGTTAAACTCCATCATAATACCATCCCTAGTAATGTTTGGTAGTCTTATTATATTTCAACGCTAAGTATTAATTGCTTCAATTAATTCGATTTCAATGGCTAAAAAATATCACGGTTCTATGTGCTTGGCATCAATTAAATGTTCATCTGCCCCCTCAACTTTTGCTTCGACAATATTTAGACCATAATGAGATTCTAATGGTTTATCTTCTAATAATTCCTCAACCATTACATCTCCCACATCATAATCTGATGCTGAATCTAATTGTATTTTTTCAAGGGGAGTCTCTTCTCCCTCAAGTGTCGAAAATACATCCTCTATTTCTGTATTCTTTTTTTCTTCATAATCTTGTTCTAGAGTTTTTGTTGCTTTACTCTCTAATTCTTCGAATGTGGGGGGTTCTCTAATTTTGACACGCCAAAGATGTTTGAATTTTTTTAACCAGCGCATGTTTAATCGAAGAGGTGTACACATTTCATTCTTATGTAATATTCAAAGACATGATATGGTATGCAAAAGTATGGGGGAAGACATATTTGACAACCATAGGGTTGTAGGATTTGATCTTGAAACTACGGGAATTTCTATTCATCGATCAAAAATAATCCAATATGGTATTATTGGTTCTGATATTAACGGAGAGGAAATTAGAATTAACTCTCTTGTAAACCCATTTGTTCCAATTCCAATAAATTCTACAAGAGTTCATGGAATAACTGATATGGATGTAAATAAATTACCAGGTTTTAGGGCACATCTTGAAAAAATAACTGCTTTGTTTAATGATGCTGTAATCATTGGCCACAATATTAAACGATTTGATTGGCCAATATTAGAAAATGAGTTCTTAAGGTGTGGGAAATCAATTCCAAAGCCCTATGCGATAATAGATACTCTAGAAATCGCTAGGAAATTAAAATTGACTAGGCCCCATAAACTAGGATCATTATGTCAACATTATGGGATTTCATTAACTAATGCTCATGATGCTATAAGTGATGCTTCTGCAACATTATTGCTTTTATGGAAAATAATGGAAGAGAATCCTATGCCTTTTAGGAAATCATTAGAGGAATTACAAATGTGGAATTCTTCTTCTGCTGGGAAGTTAGAACAAACATTAGGCCCGAGCATAAATGATCTGCCCATAATTGATTCAAATGGTAGGTTAAGACGATCGGGAAAAGATATTATTCTATCTTTTGGCCGACACAAAGGAAGGACATTACAAGAAGTAAATAGAATTGATAAGAATTATTTAATCTGGATTAAAAGAAGTGATAAACTATTGCCTGTAGAGGTAATTGAAGAAATTAATTTGATTTTGAATTAAACTAAATTTAATCTGATTTGCCTGTATCAGGAATTGGTTTCCAAGGTAATACATCACACCAATTACCTACCCTCCAGAGGTTTTTATCTGCTTTAACGGAACCAATAAATATTGCACCTTTCCATTCATCAGTGATTATCTTTCTCAAAGATTCTAGAGCAGGCCCTTCAAACACTGCACCGAATTTCTTTCCTGTTGGCAATATTCCTCCATCTTTATCTTTAGGACTGCATACTTCGATTAATGCTGCACCTTTCTCGAGATCAACTCTTTCAAGTAAAACTACTGCATCTACAAACATCCCTTGGCCTGTTCCTTTACCTGAATGTCTCCAATTCCACCAATGAGAACACCATGCTTTATAATCGCAAAATCCACATGCTTCATCGCTTGGTTGGGCCTTGAAAGGAATTTCACTAGGCTGAGATAATTCCCATGCTGCATATGCTTCATCTAGTACTGAGGGGCCTTTAGATTCTACAACTCTTGGTCCTCTTGTATACCATCCTTCAGCGGTTATTTCAGGATGAACGGCATTATTTTCTGCTAATAAATCACGATAAAATCTTAATTGTCTACTCACATTAGGTTTTAATGGTCCTGTGGGAACTTTGCCTGTTTTAAGATCTGCAACTACCCATCCAACTATTTCTCCATGCTCATCAAATTTTGCTAAAAGTAAATCCATTCTTCCCATTAAACGCCCGTCGGTTGACCTTAATTCTCCTTCACATGAAAGTATTATTCTTTGAACTTGCCTCCATAATTCAATCGTTATAGATTCCGCATCTAAGCCAGATGCACCTACTTTTGTTAATAATAATTCTATTCCTCCGTATTGTTGTGTTTTTGCATTGTCCCATTCGGAATCTTTCCATTCTGGATGTCTAGGGGTTTTGAAAAATATTTCTTTTTCTTCTTCCCACCTATCACGTAATGCTTTATTGGCTAATGCAGGCATCCATCCTGATTCTTTAGAATCCCTTCCTGTTAAATTTTCGCCAACAATGTCTTCTATTGAACCATGTACAATTGTTCCAATGGCTGCAGACATATTTGTTTTCCTTGGTAAGCGTTGTTTTGATAGCCAAAATTGCCTATGGCACGATTCAAAACGATTCCATGCAGAAGGTGACAAAATATGCCCTCTTTTTTGGTATTTTGTACCTGTATCTGTCTGAACCACGCTTGAATCGCCCCTTCCAATATGAGCACAAGGAAAGGTTCTCCTTCCAAAGCATTTTGGAGGGATTACTGTTAAGAGAAGTATGGGAGAGCGCACACAAATTAAAATTTCAGATTCGGCAGATGTTAAAAATGCATTTTTAATATGCTGTTTTCCAAGCGTAGGAATGGTTAGTAGTATCGTGGGTCAGTATTTATTAGAACATCTTGATTTAAATTTCACTGGCGCTATTAGTGACGATAGGATTCCTGCGATTTCTTTGGTTAAAGATGGAAGGCCAATGCCTCCTGTAAGAATTTATTCGGGTGCTCCGATTTGTAAATTAGAAGATTGTGATAAAGTAGTATTGATATCTTCGGAATTTAAAGTAGGAGGAGAATTAGCATTTTCTATGAGAGATTCTATACTTGAATGGGCTAAAGAAAATGATATTACTCAGGGCATTTTTATTGATGCTTTTGCTAAAAAGGGTTCACCTCCAGCTGATCCAAATGCTGGAGAACCAATCGTTGAATATGATGATAATCCAGATGAAATTGATTTCGTTGGGGTAGCTGCTACAGTTAAAGGGCTTAAATTAATTAAATCAATGGATATTCCTATACTTGAACAAGGGCTTATTGGGGGAATGAGTGGAGTTGTTCTTGGTGAAGCAAGAAGAATGGGATTGAATATGTTTAGTATTCTTGTTGAAGCTGATCCTCGTTTCCCAGATGCAAGGGCAGCATCTGCATTAATTGAGAAGTTAGATGGTCTATTATCAGTAGTTGACCTAGACACCAAGCCTTTAATTGAAGAAGCAGAACGAATTGAAGATCAAATTAAAAGTATGCTTGAAAATCAATTACAGTCTCAAGAAGCGGGGAAAGATGGAACTCCCAATAGTATGCTTTATGGCTAATTTATTATCACGGTGAATTAGATGAGTAGGAAAATCAAACGAAGAATTCCTAAAAAGGTCAGGGATATCGTAAAAATACCTAAGATTATTAAAAAAGGTATTAAGAAAATTGAAAATACTGAAAGTTTTGTAATTCAGAATAAAGAAAATATGATTATTCGTAAATATAAAAGAGAATTAAGCAGGACACGCAATTCTGCATCCTATCGCGTTGGAAACGCTATCATTTCCTCAATAATAAAACCGTGGAATCTTTTATTTCTTCCATTTTCATTGATTACCCTATCTTGGCAATTAGTTAGTGAAAAAATGGGTATGGCTTCTCCCCCTGTTAATGAATCTGTTTTTGAGGAGGAAGGGGTAAAAAGAAATTCGATTGTATTTTTCCCTACTAATGGTGTTGGATTTGGTCATTTCACAAGGCTATTATCTATTGCAAGAAGAATAAATAAACTTGACCCTGCCATTGAACTTGTATTTTTTACAACCATGCCAACCTTACATATTCTAAAAGAACAAGGCGAATTTACTGCATACCATATGCCTGGGAGAAAAGGATACAAAGAAGAAATAGATGCAACTGCCTGGAACAAAATTACTGAAGAGTTTTTATCAAATGTTTTTGAAATACATAGACCTAATATGTTTATCTTTGATGGTGTTTTTCCCTATAGAGGGATGCTAAATGCAATAAGGCCTCGAAAGATGCAAAAAATTTGGGTAAGAAGGGGTACTTTCAAAAAGAATTCTTCGAAAATACCTTTAGAAAGTTTAAATTATTTTGATACTATTATTAGACCTGCAGACGGTATTGATTCAGAGGCGGATGATGAATATAATCCAGACATTATTACTTGTGACCCGATAAGGCTGCTAGACCTTGAAGAATTAGAAAATCGAGATGATGTGTTAAGGCAGTTAGGCATTCCCGCTGACTCTCTTGTTGTATATGTCCAATTAGGTGCCGGAAATATTAACAATATTGATTCGGAAATTGGAATGACAGTAAATACTCTATTAAATAATGAAAATATCTATGTTGTTCTAGGGGAATCAATGCTAGGTAAAAGGATGAGCCTAAAGAATGAAAGAATGCGGGTTATTCGTGATTATCCTAATTCTCGATTTTTTAATTCCTTTGACTTTGCAATAATGGCAGCAGGATATAATTCATTTCATGAAGCAATTAGTTTTTCACTTCCAACAATTTTCTATCCAAATATGAATACTGGAAAAGATGATCAATATGCAAGAGCTAAAGTTGCAGAAGATGCTGGAGCCATGGTTGTAATTAAAAATAGAAAAGAAAATACTATTGCTGCTGCAATAGAGAGATTATGTGATCCAAATGTAAGGGAACGTATGCGTAAAAACTCAAAGAAACTTCAAAGGGATAATGGAGCTGAACAATTAGCAAAATATATTATTGATAAATTATAATTATGCAGTTGTAAATTTAAAAGATTGATGTCTTTCTTGGTATAATTCGTCTTCTAACATTTCCTCCATATTCCAGTTTAAAACCATATTTTGTTCATTAGGAGACATTTCTTCAAGGTATTGATCTAATTTTTCTTTGACATATTTTTGATATTTTTCTGGGATCACTTCAAACATTTTTGGGTAATATTTTTCCAACCAGGTTGTATCCATTAGATCTCCTCTGACCCTTGTTTTAAGCATATTCATTAACAGGTGATCTCCATTATATTTTGAGGTAATGTAAATAAGAACATTTTCATGTTTAATTGGAAATTCATGTAGATACCTTTTCGCTTCCTGAATCTCAAATAATTCATCTAATTCCTCATTGGATAAATTAGTACCATTAATTGCGGAATCGAGTAATAACTTCCTAAAACATTTCCAACAATTCCTACATGGTTTTTTCCAACTACCTCTCATGCAAGAATGTGAAAATTCCCCAATCAATGATTTTGAATTTATCAAAGATGTTCCGACCTCGCTAACACCTGCGACTACTTGTAAAAATGGTAATCCTGCAGCCTTAAACAATTTCCCCCATGTTTTATAATGTGAACCATTTGGATAATCAAGATATTTTTTATGTCCAATTCTATACGTAGATTCTAAAATTGTACCGAATGCTATAGTATCTAATTCCATATGATCTGCCAATAAAATCGTAGGGGCTGCATTTGCAACATCTATAGGAAAACCAATTGGCTCTCTCACATATTCTAAATCCGAATCTATTACTTTGACCTCATATCCAATTTCAGATAATTTTTCACATGCCCTTCTTGGTGCTTCTCTATCATATAATGTTCGTATGTTTTTTTCGGTTCTATCTAGAAAAATCGGTACTGTATCTGGTGGTAATAAGCTCAACGCTGCCGTAGAATCTGCCCCTCCACTAAATGCCAAACCTGGCCTTGAGTTTTTTGATGGCTCCCATGGTTGTAAATTTTCATCTATATTGATAATTTTCGACCTTCTAGAGTTACTATAAGCTTCTGAAAAAGATTTACTTACTGGCTTAGGAAAAGTTATCTGTTCTCCGATAAATGGTTGACAGACCAATAATGAAACTAATGCTAAATGATCTGCATGTATTTTTTCAAATTCTAAATCCTTTGGTAAAACAAATGAAAAATCTCTTTGAGATAATGAATATTTAGGTGAAGGGTTAATTTTATCATTTTCTTCTACTTGGATGATGAATCTCAAAATAGGGTTTTTGATTTCTATTTCTACCTTCATTATATCACTCAACTATTGCAAATTTTCCCAATACCAGTCAATTGCCTTAGAAAGTCCTTCTTCGGCCATAATCTTAGGGTCATAACCCAACATTTCTCGTGCTAAATCGATATTTGCTAATGAATGAGGAATGTCTCCTAGCCTTGGTTCTACATGTTCTGAATTAATATTTTGAATTTTAGAATCGTAACCAATCAACAATGATTTAATTGATTCAAATAAGTTATTGACTGTAATTCTTTTTTGACATGCAACATTATAATTTTGGCCTGATGCCTCATGAGAATGTGTACTCAATGCAAGTAAATTCATTTGTAAAACATTTTCAATATATGTAAAATCTCTTGATTGAGACCCGTCCCCATGAATTTGTGGAGATTCATGATTAATTAATGATTGAACAAATTTGGGTATTACTGCTGCATACATTCCTTCCGGGTCTTGCCTAGGACCGAATACATTAAAATATCTCAAACCAATCATTTCCATACCATATAGTGATTGGAAAACTGCTGCATACAACTCCCCACATACTTTTGTAATTGCATATGGAGATAATGGGCTTCCTACAAGTGTTTCGACTTTCGGCAACGTCTCTTCATCTCCGTAACATGACGAACTAGAAGCAAAAACTACTCTTTTAATTCCTGCATTATAAGCAGCAAAAAAGATATTTAAAGTTCCAGTGATATTTATATCATTAGTTATTAATGGATCATTTACCGAACGAGGTACTGAACCTAGTGCTGCCTGATGAGATACGTGTGTACATCCATTCATAGCCTTTTGACAAGTTTCCATATCTCTAATGTCTCCTTCTATCAATGTAAATGCGGGATTGGCCTCATTATGCACTATATTTTTCCGGTGTCCTGTGATGAAGTTATCTAAACAAACTACGTGTGCTCCAAGTTGAAGTAATTTATCACATAAGTGAGAGCCAATAAAACCTGCTCCTCCGGTAACTAAAACTTTCGATTGGTCAAAATTATACATTTGCCTCGATGATGCGGAGATGTTCAATGTTATCATAACATCCCTTAATTTTCAGGATGAACTCATAAACAAGAGAGTTTTCGTAGAGTCCGATAGGATGTGTGGAATCTTAGCAACCTCTCGGGGAATTGAAGACTTAATTCATGTTACGGAATATTTGAAATATAGAGGACCAGATGTTACAAACCATGTAACTGTGAATGATGTAGACTTTGTACATACATTGCTATCAATGACTGGCCCTCCGACAATACAACCTTTTGTAAGTGAAGATAAAACGAGAGTGGCTTTATTCAATGGAGAGATATATAATTACAGGGATTTTGGTGATTTTAATTCCGATGGTGAATGCCTTTTACCTCTTTACGAAAAATACGGAACCGATATGATAAAGCATTGTGACGGAGAATTTGCCGCCATAGTAGTTGACTTCGAAAAAAATATTCTCTTATTTTCAACTGATGTTTTTTCAATAAAGCCTTTGTGGTTTGGAAAAGAAGGTACTGAATGGGGATTATCTTCTTATGAATCATGTTTATCTCGTTTAGGGTTTAAATCTCCTATCCAAGTAGAGGCAAATTCGACATATGTATTAGAATTAGATTCTCTAAAACTTATTGAACGAAAAGAGGTTTTTTCTTTTGATTTAAGTCAGCAAAAAACAAATTTTGATGACTTCTTTTCTGCATTCGAACGTTCGATTGAAAAACGTACTCAGAACATCAAACATGGAATATTTATTGGTTTAAGTTCGGGATATGATAGTGGAGCCATTGCATGTGAATTAGCACGGCAAAATGTAGATTTTACAGCATATAGTATCGTTGGGTCCGAAAACCCAGACACGATTGAAAAAAGAATTAAATTAACCGATGATCCAAGATTAATTGAATTATCGCAAGATGATTTTTTAAATTCTAGAATTAGTCTTAAAAAATATTGTGAAAAATACAAATTAAGTATAGATAATGGGGAACAAGATATCCATGATGATTTCCAAAAAGAACATATTGAAGTATGTAAAATTCTTGATGAACTTGAACCAATCTATCGGGAATTAAATGACCCTAAAGTTACTGACAAAGTACGAATCAATAGAAATGAAAAGGCCCGTCTTGAAAAAAGAATGGAGCGATATAAAGAAGTCATAGAATATCGGAAACATGGTCAAGTTTTATCTGATGATAATGGAGGTATTGGGATGGCCTATATTTGTAAAAAAGGTAGATCTGAAGGGCAGCTGATTTATCTTTCTGGAAGTGGGGCAGACGAAATATTTAGTGATTATGGATTCAATGGAATTAAACACTTCAGGCATAGTACAATTGGCGGGAAGTTTCCTGAGAAGTTAGAGGATGTTTTTCCGTGGAAGAATTTCTTTGACAATACTCAAAGAGCATACCTAATGAAAGAAGAATATGTAAGTGGGGCATATGGGATTGAAGGAAGATATCCATTCTTAGATAAAGAAGTCGTACAAGAATTCTTATGGATTGCTCCTGAGTTAAAGAATAGTGAATATAAAGCTCCGTTAACCAAATATATGGAGAAATACAATTATCCGTTTGATAAAGAATTGAAAGTTGGGTTTAATTGTGGATTTTCCGGTAAAGATGGAGAATATGAAGAAAGAGTTTCAAAACATAGGACTATTGGGGATAATAATAATGACGATTCATTGATTGTGAATTTTGATAGAGTGATCTCGCGAACTAATAAAAGAAAAGATCGGTATATTATTTCAAAAATATTAGAACAGAAGAAGAGACGTTTTGTTAAAAGAAGAAAGAAATTATAATGATTGGTATAATTTTATTAAATTAGCATGCATTATTTTTTTGTCAAATTTTTCTCGCGCGTTTTCTTTGGAAAGGAAAGAAGCTTTTTTGATCCAATCATCATCAGATAAATACTCATTGATTTTATTAGCAATATTCTCGGAAGTTGGGTTAACTACCAAATGTCCTGTTTCTCCATCAACAAATGTTTCTTTTGCACCCCCAGCATTTGTAGATATTACCGGTACACCGAAACCTTGAGCCTCAATTAATACATTTGGTAAACCCTCTACTTGTGAGGTCATTAAAAATAAATCCATTCTATCAAGCCAAAGCTTTATCAAATTTGTTTGTCCAACTAGATGAATTCTGGATGATAATTCCTTGTTATTTATTTCTTTACTTACGGAGTCAAATAATCCGCCACTTCCAATTAAAACAAAATGAGTTTCGGGGTGTTTTTGTAAGACTTTTTCTGCAGATTCAATCCAAAGCAATGGCCTTTTCTCCATTACAAATCTAAATACACTACCAACTACTTTTGCGTCTTTTGGAATCTTAAATTCCTTCAATTTAGATTCTATTTCCTCGTTAATACACACGGATTCTATTCCATTAAAGTCTGTACCATTATACAATGTTTGAATGATGTCTATGGGAAGGCCTAACCAGTCAGAATAGCTTTTTGCCCCTGCCTTACTATTAAGACATAAAGTGAAATCATTTGATGAAAGTAGAGTACGATAAGCTTCTTTCAAGAATGGGGTATTTCTCATATGTAACATTGTTTTTCCATCTGGCCTTAATGATCTAGCGAACATTAAAATTTTGGGTACTCCTGCCATTGCTGCTGCTAATCCAGTACAAATGTTTGTAGTATCTTGCCATGTGTGTACAATATGCGGTTTAAATTTTAAAAGGTGAAGATACATTGGTTCTATTTCTCTACGCATTCTTGGAGTTACATAATCTAAAAATTCTTTCCAAGGTGTTAATAACTCTTCGGAATTAGTAATATTAGATACCCCATTTACCTCTTTGCCATATTCAACTACAGATACTTTTAACTCATTAATTTCTTCTTCATAACTGCCCTCTTTGCCGCCTGAATTATCAATTCGGTTACAATATAATTTAACATTTTTATATGCCTTATTTTTAGATAATCCTTCTAAAGTACTTACTACTTGCCTTTCAGCCCCTCCACGATTCATTGATGATGAAGCAATGGCTATTCTCATGTTCTCTTTGACTTTAATTCGTGGAATCTTTCTTGTTTCTGAAAATATTTTTCTTATTGCGCATTCGGATATCAAGATATCTTTGTTGGTTTTCAAACCTAACTTTATTTCTTCTAATTTAACGTCCAATATGTGTAATGTTTTTTCAAGCTTTTTCTTTGTGTTTATTATCTTTATATTTGAGATGTCTAACTCTTCCCCTAATAATATATATCTTAATGCTTCAGTAAGAATGCCTTGATCGAAATAATATTCTGCAAATTTATGTATGAATTCAGCATCATTATTCTTGATACTAAGTGCTTCTTCTAAATGATAATTTGCGTCATCATTCCAGTAATAACTCTTTGAAATGGAAAACGCTACAAAATGAGCATCCCCTTTATCTGGAACATACTTCATGATTTCATTAAGGCATTCTTTTGCTTCTTTTTCATTATTCATTTCAAATAATAGATTAATGCGTCTTTCCCAATTTATGAATGATTCTGGTAAACGCCTACATTCTGAAATTAATATCGGCATTGCCTTATCCCATTCTTTTTGTTTGAGGTATACTAAAGAAAGTGATCGTTGGACTTGAATTGAATCAGGAGTGACTTTTAACGCCCTTTCTAAATAACCTCTAGCTAATTCGATTTCCCCCTTAGTGTAGCATGCTCTTCCGGCACCACTTAATGCTTCAGTATCTTTTTTATTTTTCTTTAATACTCGTTCCCATGCATCTAATGCTTTTTTAAAGTTTTTAGATGCAGTATACGCTCTGGCATGGAAAATTAATGCCATTCTATTGGACTTTTTTTGCTTTAATATTTGATTACAAATTTCATGTACCTTTTCATATTTTTTAGCGGTATAGTAATTTCTTACTAAAGTAATTTTTGATTCTAAATCCTTAGGGTTTTGTTTAATTATATCTAACAACATTTCTTCTGCTAATTCTTCATTTCCAACACTATTATAACATCTTGTTAATAACCTTTTAACCACTAAATCAGAGCTATCTATTGACAATGATTTAATACAATATTTAATGCATTCTTCATAATTTTTTGTATTGAAATAAAGTCTTATTATTACCATTAAAGTATTAAGATCGTCGGGTTGGAATTTTAATAATCGTAATAAATAGGATAAAGATTCCTCATTATTCCCTAGATTATAATGACTCTTTCCAATTAAATTTAAAACATAAGTGTCATTTTTATTAATTGATAATACCTCATTAGAAATCTTTATACAGTCTAAATATTGTTTTTTGTTATAATATAACTTTATTAATTTTAAACGTGATTTTACGTCTTTATTGCTTTTTGAAGCTTGATGTAAATATGTTTCAACAATTTCATCATCAAGGCCTAATTTTTCTCTTGAAAGATTAATAAATTTTCCAGCCACTAAATTATTCCCATCTTCTTTCAATAATTTATTACATATCTCCATACATCTTTCAAATTCTTTAGTGTTGTAATAATTTCTTATCAATAATATAAATGAATCAAAATCAACTGGTGTTAATTCTGTCATTATTATTAGTGATTTTTCAGCATTTTCCCAATCTTCTAAATAATTATAACTACGTGAGATTAATTTTTGTGCACGATGATTTGATTTATCTAATATTAATGCTTCTTTACACCATTTAATTGTATCTTCATATTTTTCCTCAGAAAAATAATAATTTGCTAGCATTAATCTAGAGTCTATATCTTCTTTTTGATTTGAAACGATTTCTAATAATTTAATAATTGTTTTTTCTTTGTTACCTAAATTATAATTACTTCTTGCAATAAATTTAATGGCATCTATATTAGAATCATCCAATAATAACATTTTTTCACATGTTTCAATACATTCTTCGTATTTCTCTTCATGAAAATATGAGCGGATTAACATTATAATCGTATCTTGATCTTCAGGGAAAAAGTCTAAAATGTTCAAATATGAATTTATAGATCTTTTATGATTCTTTAAATTATTATATGAGCGAGCAATAAAACGAATTGCATTGATATTGTCTTCATCTAATAATAATAATTCTTCACAAATTACAATACATTGATAAAAATTCTTCATTAGGTAATTAGAGCGAATTAAATGAATATATGGCTCTACTTCCTTGGGATGTAATTTAATTCTAGCGTCGGCAGCATCGATTAATTCTTCATATTTTTTTTCTGAGAGTAATTGTCTTAAATTAGTTAAATCTATTTTTTTATCAAATTCTTCAACTTCTTGAATTATTTTTGAAAGTTTTCCTATTCCCAGGATACCTCTAACAGATAATTTTTCAAGTAATTCTGGATTAATTCTCGGATTAAATAATGATTTTGATGTTTCTAACTTAATAATAAATGATTCTACGATTATTTCCTCTTGGATTTCAGGAATTGCGGCTTCTTCTATGCTCGGTGAACTGGTTCTAAAAATAACAAGTACCCAAGGAAATAAAATAAATAACATATAAATTAAACAAAAATATCCAAAAAATTCTATTAATTCTAAAAATATCATTTTTAAGGCACCTTTGCTGTTAGTTTCATATATTTTGAGATTGCATCTTCGGCTGACGTATCACAAAAAATCTTACCTTTATCTAACACTATACCTCTAGTACAAACGTCTCTAGCCAATCCTAAAGAATGTGTAGAAATTATCACCGTTCCTGCTCTTCCTATAAATTCCTCCAATCGAGTAGATGCTTTAGCCCTGAATTCTCGATCACCCACTCCTAAAGTCTCATCCATTAATAAAATATCAGGGTTTAACGCAGTTATAAATCCAAAACCTACTTTGCCCCTCATTCCTGTTGAATAGCCAGAAAACTTTCTATCAAATGCTTCTCCAATATCTGCAAAGTCTTCAATAGACCTTACAAAAGCAGATAATTCTTCAGAAGATATTCCATAAGCTAATGCTAATTCAATTACATTTTGTCTCCCAGATAGTTCTGGAATGAATCCCGGGTCTGCTCCTGAAAGTAAAATTACTCTACCTTTGGTTCTTACTTCTCCCTCTGATGGCCTCAATAATCCTGCAATAGTATTCAATAAAGTAGATTTCCCTGCCCCATTTCTCCCTAATAATGCGACTATTTCTCCTTCTTTGATATCAAAAACAATATTGGATAATGATCTGAAATTAATAAATTCCCCAAATGGTTTTTTCCTACTTCTCTTAAACATATGATAATCCAGACAAAGATTATCTGCGGTAATGGCATTCTTTTTCATGACCATGTTGTCATCCTCCATCTTAATCTATCAATAATTGAATATCCTCGATAAATAAGGAATAATAATGAACAGATAAAGAAAGTAAATATTCGCATATCAAGATTATGTATTGAAGAATCTAAATCTGCAAAGTTCCTTGCTGTTTCAACAAAATAAGTAAATGGATGAAGTTCATTTAATTTATAATGCCATCCTTGAGCTTGACTCATTGGGTATAATGCCGGTGATGCGAAAAATAAAACCATTAGAATATAATTAATTAAATGGGATATGTCTGGAATGTTTTTTACAATTGGTGCTAAATTCATCCCCACTCCTTCGCTTAAAAACCCAATAATTTGAGCAATTAAAAGAAATATAAGAACTCCGATTATAGATACATTATAAATTAATAATAAAATTAAAGCTACACCAGATGATTGAAGGAGGTTATCAATAAGTCTATATTTAATCATTGCACTAGTTAAAACTCTAGTTCTAACTCTTTCGGCTTTTAAGCCCCCTGAAAAATCTTGAATTGAATTCATTCCTGTTTTAAGAGAAAGTTGCATTAAGCGAAATAAGGTTATTCCGATAAATACGCTTTCAACTTTAGTTGATGCCCTAAGAACTGTAAAAACAAACAAATATACTAATGAAATCATAATCGGATCTAATATCATCCAAACTAATCCTAATTTTTTACGGCCTGAAAGTTTTCTAAATTTTTTCTTTAAAATAAACGTTGTTCGGTTTTTATCTAAACTTAAATCCTTGGAGCTGATTTCTCCTACTTCTTTGCATAAATCAGAATTTATTATTCTCTCCATAATTAACAACTCTTTGATTTAAAAATTAAAATTCTAGTAATTCGCCATTACTCATTACCCCTTGGTGAAAATTCATCATTAATGATTATTATAGTAAATAAAAATAAATTTGGCGTTTTATCGTGTGTTTTGAATTTTCGGTTCATATAAAATTTATGAAAAGGAGATTTCTGAATAAATTCATGCGACGTATTGATAATGATAATTGAAAAGGGGGGTACATGGATGGAGATTTTAAATTGAAAGATTCTATTGAAGCGGGAGATGTTTCAGTAGGTATTATTGGTTTGGGATATGTTGGATTACCTACTGCGATTGGTTTTCTAGATGCTGGTTTTAATGTATGGGGAGTCGATGTTTCAGAACGCGTAGTTGATACCATTCTTCGTGGAGAAAATCCAACAGGTGATCCTGAAATAAATAAGATAATACCTGCACCAGATACTGAAAAGTGGAATATTACTACTGATACTACGCTTGCTGTAGAAAATTGCGATATTTTGATTGTTACAGTACCTACTCCCGTAACCTCTGATTTGAAGCCTGATTTAAAATATGTAATTAGTGCTGGAGATAATATTTTCAAATCTATAAAACCTGGAGATGGAAAAATTGTAGTTCTTGAAAGTACTGTATATCCCGGAGTTACTGCTGAATCTTGGCTTCCATTAATTAAAAAATATGGATTGGAAGAAGGTGTTGATGTTAATATTGCATATTGCCCTGAAAGATTTAATCCAGGGGATAAAGCAAATGGAGTAAGAAAAGTTGCAAGAGTAATTGGAAGTTTAAATCCTGAAATTGGTAAAGCATTGATTGGAATATATTCTAAATTAACTAGTGGAAGAGTAGATTATGTTGGAAAAATGGAAGTTGCTGAAGCAGCAAAAGTGATAGAAAATGTTCAAAGAGATATCAATATTGCACTTGTTAATGAATTAGCACGGATTTTCCCTGCATTAGATATTGATATTGAAGATGTTCTAAATGCTGCTGCAACAAAATGGAATTTTCATAGATATACTCCTGGCGTTGGTGTTGGAGGGCATTGCATCCCGGTAGATCCTTATTATATGATTCAAAGAGCAGAACAAGTAGGAGTTCCAGCTGAATTAATTTCTGCGGCTAGAGCAGTAAATAGAACTATGCCAACACATGTATTTTCAGTATTAAAAGATATATTATATTCTAATAATGTTCCAGCGAATGATTCAAAGGTATTATTTTTGGGATGGTCATATAAAGCTGAGGTTGGAGATCATAGAGAAACTCCCGCAGAACATCTTGCATTGGCACTTACAGATTCTGGAATTGATGTTTCTGTATGGGATCCACATCTAGAAGATGACGTCTATCCAAAAAATGTTAATGTGATCTCTGATATAGATTCAGTAAAAGGATTTGATTTAGTCGTTTTAGTTACTGGCCATAGGGTCTGTATAGATCTAGATTGGGGGTCCCTTCTTACCAAAATGCGGAAGCCACTTGTATATGATGGTAGAAGAGTTCTGGATCTTAAAAAATTAGAAGATATTGGATGGAATGTTTATGCTGTTGGAAAACCATAATCATTCATAATCAAATAGTGTTTTTTCTATATTTGAAGATTCGATTTTATTATCAGTAATTAAGTTAAATAAATCAACTTCATTAATTACTGTAATTCCTAATTCATTGGCTTTATTTAACTTTGAACCTGCAGAATCTCCTGCAATCAAATAATCTAATTTTGATGAGACTGATGAGACTACTTTTCCACCTACATTTTTAATTGCAAGTTTAATCTCTTTCCTTGGTTTTGAAAGAGAACCTGTGATGCAAAAGGACTTCCCTTCAAAAATTCCTAATTGAACTTCATCTACTTCTGTTATCTCAATAAAATTACATAATTCTTCTATCAAGCTTAATCGCTTTTTGATACCATTACGGAAAGTTTCTGTTACTTTATCTCCAATTCCATCGATATTGGTTAATTCACTATTATCTCCATTAATTACCCAATTTAATAAATTTTCTAAATTAATAAAATATTGAGAGATTAATGTTGCTACTTCTGGGCCAATTCTCTCCATTCCTAGTGCGTGTAAAAATTTTGAAAGTGTTAATGACCTTGTTTTTAATAATTCATTAAGTACATTATTTGCACTTTTTTCACCCATTCGATCTACTGATGAAATTTGTGAATGGTTTAGTTTATACAAATCAGCGATTGTTTCAATTAATTCAAGTTCTAATAATGATTCAATTAATTTTTCACCAATACCGTCCATTTCTAAAGTCCTACACCAATAGGTAAGGGCTCTGGCCGTTCTAGCGCTACACTCCAAAGCAATGCATTTCAAAAAAGCGCCATCTATTGTTAATTCTCTTGAACAGGCTGGGCAGTTTAATGGAATTATAATTTCTTTGTGAATTAGATTAGCCTCAAAAATGGTTCCATCGGCATGAGTTCTATTTTTGAGATCATTATTTGTTGCAGGTCCTAAATTTTCAATTATCTTAGGGATTACATCTCCTCTTCGTGTAATTAATATTTTATCTCCAATTTTTATCCCAAGTCTTTCAACTTCTCCTACATTATGTAAAGTTACATTTTCTACAGTAACTCCTCCAACCATCTGTGGTGCAATTCTTCCAACTGGTGTAACAACTCCTGTTCTTCCTGTTTGCCAATCTAAATCCAATAAAACACTGTTTGCTTCTTGAGATGGGAACTTCCATGCTAATGCCCATCGGGGGTGGTGAGCAGTCATCCCTAGATGCTCCCTTAGAATTAAATTATCAAGTTTGAAAACGATCCCATCTATTTCATATTCATATTTTGATCTTTTTTTCGACCATTCTTCTGTATGTTTAATCATTTCTTTTTCTGGACTTTCTAAATTGAATACAGTCCATGGGGCTGGAATTATGCCTGCTTTTTTTAGCCATTCAAGGAGTTCACTATCATTTTCTACAGTTATATCCTCATTTGGAAATTTAACATCATAAGCTTGGAAGATTAAATCTCTTGCTTCCGCTTTACCCTCTCCATGTTTTTGCCTTAATGCGCCTGAACATAAATTTCTGGGATTAGGTGAAATATCTTTATATTTTTTTTCAAATACAGAAAGAGGCATTACTACTTCTCCTCTAACATGACAATCAATTGCTATATTGAGGCGCTTGGGAATATTTGCTATTTGTTTTGCATTTAATGTTACATCCTCTCCTCTTTCTCCGCTCCCTCTTGTTGCTGCCCTAACTAAATTACCTGCAATATATTCCAATGATAATGCTGACCCATCTAATTTTGGTTGTGCGATGTATCTGAGTCCTCCTAATGTTGATTGGGTAACAAAATGAATTATATCATCTGCACTAATTCCTTTATCTAAAGACCTCATTGGAAATCTATGTTCTACTTTCACTGTACCTGGAAGTGGTTCTGGACCTACTTCCTGAAGAAGAATATTATTCGAATCTAATACTTTCAATTCGTCCCAAAGTATGTCAAACTCTTTATCTGAAATTTCTGGTGCGGAATGATTGTAATATAATTCTTGATGATATCTTATTATCTTAACAAGTTCAGAAATTCGATTTGATTTATTCATGATTTCTTCCTCTCTAATTTTAATAGATTTTAAGAAAATCTTAATGCAACAAATTCACTATTTTCTAAAGGACAACGGGTCATGATTGCTTTAGATAAAATCCTCAGATGTATTTCTCCAACTACGTGGATTGTAGATTCAAACATATGTCCTGCCATTACTACATCCTCATCACTACACCAGGTGGCATGAATATGTGTAAATGCTGAACCATCTTCTTTTCTAGCAAGGTTTCCTTGCATACTTACTAATTCTGCGCCCTCCTCGAAAGTTCTTCTATGATATATGTGCGAATCAGACATATATCCATATTGATTGCTTCTTGTTCTTCCAATTCCGCTTGTAATTGCTGCTGCGTCAAAGCCTACTTCATCTGCAATTTTCCTCAAAGAATTATGTATTTCTTCTCCAGGGTCTAATCGAACAAATAAATCATCTCCACTACGTGTCCACTCCATAAAAATGCAAGAAGTGAGGGGGTATTTAGCCCTCTCTATATTTTAATAATTTACTCTTCTTCTTCATTAATTTTTAATGCCCAATTATTTGTTTGTGCTTTAATAATTAATTCTTTTGCGATGGCTAATTCCTCTCTAGATCCTCCTAAAGGTAAAGGTGCAAATATCCACCATCCATCTCTATGCAAAACTATTCTTCTTAAAATTGATACTTCTGGATCTAATTGCTTTATTGATTTCCACTCTACCCTTTGTCCATCTGCATAAATACTCGTTTTTGTGATTGCGTAACGTTTTGGTAAAAGCATTGTAATCACTAAAAGTAATAACAGTATGTCAAAAATTATGACTATCCAAGTAGGGGTAAATGAGGAAGATATCAAAAGCCAAGGTAAAAATGCCATTGTTATTAATGTCAATATATTTGGTCCATTACGGAAAATTTCCTGAACTACTGTACTTCTCCAAGCAAATCCTCCCGAAGGTAAATTCCCTAACATCGGAACTGTTTTTTGATTTTTGTAAAGATGTAATATATCATAAATAACAATCAAGCCAACAAGGGTAGTAATTAAACTTCCAATAAACACTGGTGAAGTAGATACCAAAATCATACCTCATTAGATTTAAATCTCCTGAATAATGCTCCACCGACTACCAATAATAGTAGTGCCCAAATGAAAAAACTATTATTACTATTTACATCTCCTTCAAGGATGGCTTCTTTGACATCTAATATGCCATTGCCGTCTCTATCTTCATCAACAATTAATGTAGTCTCACAATTTTTGAATATTTCATCTGGATTTCCATCGGAGTCTGTATCTCTAGATGCACATGAATCAAAGGGGAAAGCGTCTATTGTATCACTAAAACCATCATTATCATCATCTTTATCTGCATTATCAGGCCCACAGTTTCTTTGGTGTAGGTCATCCCACCATAATTCTGAAATACAAGTTTCGATATTGTCTCCATCATTATCCGGGGGAGTAATAGTAAACAATTGAGTGACTGTTGTCATTGCATCATAACTGTCAACAACAATAATTGAAATTGAATAAGAACCTTCTTCTAAATCGGATAAAGAATATGCTAAATCAGAGATTACAATAATTTCTTCATTGGTATCTAAATTTACTAAATGCCACGTTATTGATGCGACCCCCTGTTCATCAATAGCAGTGTAATTAATTTCAGTAATAATTCCAGATGAAGTTGTTGTCGAACCTTGTGATATCTCATCTAACCCCTCGGGAAAAATAATACTAACTATTGGAGATGGGTTGCTTTCTAAATCAAATACCGGCATTTCAAAGGAGGGGCCCATGATAATTGTGGCCGTAATAGGTAAAGCACCAATATAGGAAACTGATAATGTTACATTTTTTAAATCGGTTTGTTCATCGGAAGTGATTCTTTTCCAAATAATAGATTTATTTTGAGTACCAGTAAATATAATTGGTACTGAATTATCTTGCTGAATTAATTCAAAATTCGCATCTATAATTGCTCCTTCTAATGTTGCTACAAAATAATATGTTTTACCTAATGTTAATTCTGCCAAACCATTTACAGAAATTGTATTATAATCTGTAGATTCCAGTGAAGATTCTATACTATATGATGAATTAATGGATAAATCTCCTACTTCTCCGCCTACCATATTCATGCAAATATCATCAAGGGAAATTAAATTAACTGTACTAGATATTAAAGAAATACAAGATTGTCCTGAATTTCCACTAGCATTGAGGTTTGTTGTCAACATATTTTCCAAAGTAATAAGATCTAAAGCACGGCTATCAAAAATATTTACTTCTTCTGAAATAAGAGTGGTTATTGATAATGAAGTTCTAATCAGTTGCACACTAGATACTTCTGCAAACATTATTTCAATTCCAATACTATCTTCTATTGAAAGTGCAATTAATTCTGAATCTAAATTAATATTTGAGATTAATAATTGATTTGTTTGATCTAATATTTCTAAGCCATAGGATTCTATTTCTCCCATAATTATATTGTTAATAGTTCCAGTTACTTCTACTAATCTAATTCCTGTATCTAATCCAAACATACTAATTTGGTTAAAATTAACTTGTATTCCCGTAGCTTTGATTCCAACATTACATGAAGAAATATTAGTAGACTCTATATTCAATAAAATTTCTGGATCATTTGAAGATTTTATACAATTATCTCCAAGTTCTAATGAACTGTCGATCAGATTTGCTGAACTCCCAGAACTAAGCATTAAATGACCATTAATTGAATTATACAAGGTGACATTACTTAGTATTGCTATTGCTGAATTTTCTAATATTAAACTTTGAATCGCGTTTAATAAATAAGTTCCTTCAAGAGTTATTTCCCCTCCATCAACTAAAATTCCAGACCAATCAATCCCATGTAAGCTTGCGCTACCTGCATTAAATTGTCCCGTTATTGTAATTCCTTTACTTGATGAAATTTGTAAATCAACTCCATTATCAATCTCCATTAAACCCGAAACTACTAAATCATCAAAGAGATAATATGGCGACCATTCTAATTCCAAATTTAAATAATTGAAAACTTCATCTGTGTTTACTGTTGATGCTATAAACATCATATCGGAATTATAAGATACATCCCAATAATTAATTTGGGAAATCTCTAAGGATTCTATATTCATTGTAACAATACGGTCTAAATCCTCATCCTCAAAAACTCCACTTTCGTTGTATGTCACACTTTTGGCTCTCAAATATGCAGTACCAGTTAAATCAGTAGTAGAAGAAGTTATTTCATTATTTCCTTGAATCCCATCTAGGGTCACTAATGCTGAAGAAATCGGTTCTCCTTCATCGACTACATTAACTACTAAATTACTAAACTGAACTATTGAACCCCCTTCAGAAATATTTGTCTGGCCAGCTAATTCCCCTCCGAATAAAGAAAGCATACAATTACTGCTGGTTGTAAGGGTGACTTGCCCTTTTAATGTGATGCCCTCCCATGACATACTTACTAAGTCACATAATATTTCGATTGTACCATCTAATATTAGTGATGCTGTATCACTTCCAATTTCACTAGACACTACTGAAAAATTATCGGCAACTAGATTAGATTCAGTACCAGTTAGAATCCCTCCCGATTCAATACTTACTTCTGATGCGACTAGATTAGATTCTATTAATTCTAATCTTCCTCCGTCTTTAATTGTAATGTTAGAAGGCAATATACCATTGAAATCTGTTAATACTATATTTACTCCTGTTTCAATTACCCAATCACTTCCATCTGATGGAAGGACAGGCAATTCAATTCTGGGATTAGCATCATTAGTTGAGAGCGTTTTTGCCCGTGAAATTGATTGTGTCGTATCATATGCGATAACTTCTATATTTTTATTTGCTAAGGGTAAAGTTACAATACCATTTACATCACTAATTTCAAAAAATTCATGAGCAGTTACTTCTATACCCTGAAGTGTATTTTCCCCTGATAAATCGGTAATTTCAATATTAGTTTCAATATATTTCTCTGCTCCATCTACTTGGATTAAATTTTCAATTATTGTTTCTGAACCGTAAAATAAGTCTGTAGCATCACCTTCTGCTGCAAAGGTAAAACCAGATCCTTGCCAGTTTCGTATATACGTACTCGCAGATAATTCACTTAATAATGCAGAACTTGGATGTGAAGAGGCTGTCCAATCCTCAATACTAATTTCCCCTATTTGGGAATGTACTCCATAATCTCCAAAAGTTGTTATTAATGTGTCAATAATTGATTCTGTGCATGCTTGAGAATATCCTAAATTAATATTATCCGTAATTGATAAATTATTAATAGACACAGTACTTGTTGCTTCGCAAGAAACTCCTGTTGAAAATCCGTCAACATTTATTGTTTCTCCAATTACTTCAGACCAAATTGTATGTAATCCAATTGAACTTGTATCGGACCATTGGGCCTCATGGTTCAGATTAACTTCTCCATATGTATGTAATGATCCTCCTAGGACTCTCAAAGCGGTCCCATGTTCCTCGCCTACAGAAATATTCAAATCTTTAACCATTAATGATGAATGTTGAGAATATAATCCATCTGATGCACCGTTCCATTCTCCCCCCTCTATTGATAATGTACTTGATGAAGATAATTGCCCTACTTTTCCATCAGAAGAAAATGTTGTTTCATCTAAATTAAAATCTCCTCCTCCAGAAAATAAGAATGTTTGACCATATCCATTTACTGTGGTATCAGAAATACTCACGGTACCAGAGGTAGCAATATTCATTGCTACTAATACTGATTGGCTATCAGAAATTTCCATGTTGTTAATTTCTAACAAGTCTACAGAGTTTGCTAATAATACTGTATTAATAGATGTTCCTTGAATATCTTCAAGGGTTAGAGAAATACTATTTGTTAAATCAAAAAGCTGGGTTGCTACATCTACATTTATCTCCGAAAATATCATTCCACTTTGGTCTCCATGAGCTCGGAGTACAAGCCCTGAATTTATAGCAGTCAATGTTTCAATCGAACCTGTTGCATTTGTAGAAACTTCGACTACAACTCCTGTGTTATTAGATATTAATCCCGAAAAAATACCTGAATTTGAATGTTTTAATAACATTCCTGAATTATTTGAGGTTGTACCAACTACAGTCATTGTACCTTCATTATTCAAACAACTATTTTGAATATTTTCACACTTTAAATCTAAAATTTCTGATATACCAAAATTAACAACTCCCTGAATACTATCTGAAATAGTAGAATTTTTAATATTTGATATAGATCCTGCATCAGTAAAAACACCAATTCTAGAACCATTTAAGTTCATCTCATTGATTTGTGCTATGCCTGTACTTTGTATCTGAATCCCTTCCCAGGTAGATTTTGTACCTAATTCTGATTGTTGGGGAATGTTTGCAATAATATGTACTCCATTTGAGGTTGTTCCTTCTATTATCAAAGTACCCTCTACAGATATAGATATGTCTGAATTAATATTTATTATGGCCCCGTCTTCAATTGTTAATTGCGCACCTGATTTTATTATTATATCATCATTAACATCTTTGGTTCCAGACCATTTTACAGAGGTAGTTATTGTTTCAGCCCTGTTAATGCCTATTTTTGTAATTGGAACAATACTAATTACAAATATCATTACAAGAAATATGGCTATTTTGCGACCTTGCATAAACTGCCTGACATGGACTCATGAAATGAGTGTTGCCTTTAATATTGTAAATTTTTCAAGTTATAAGGATGGGCCCGCCCAGATTTGAACTGGGGTCAGACGGCCCCCAGCCGCCTAGTATAGCCAAGCTAACCCACGGGCCCTGAAATATATTTTAATCAGTATCTGTATGTACTAAATGGTGCAACTTCTGCAATGAGTTCCACATGAGATACATACATTCGACGACAACAATATCTTGTAAGCTTGACCTCGTCTAATGCTTCTTCTATTTCTTTCCCTGATTCGATTAGGCCTTGGTATTTTACCCACCTATCGGCTATTACTGTCCCACAACTAAAACAACGTATTGGTATTAACATATTTTCAATCACCTGTATGATTTTTGTTTCTTCTTTCTTGCACCTTTACCTAATTGGTGCTTTGGTTCTTTACGACGAGGATCATTTACTAATAAACTACGATCAAATCTTAGATATTCGTCTCGAAGTTCTTCATCAACTCCATCTTTTCCTCCGTTGAATTGAACAAGTCCACGAGCAATTGCTGTTCTTATTGCATCTGCTTGACCCATGATTCCTCCTCCATTTACTGATAAGTTGACATCAACACTGGATAACTTACCCATTGCGTCTGCTATGATTAGAGGCTCCATTACTTTATTTCTGGCCATTTCTGGTTCATAAATTTCAATAGGTTGGCTATCTACTCTTACGCGCCCTTTGCCTTTCTTAACTGAAGATCTAGCGACGGCGGTTTTCCGTTTACCGCTCATATTGACTACTTTTTTCTTACGTGCCATTATACCTCACCTTTTTCTTTTTTCCAACGATGCCCTGGGGCTCCCATTGCTATGCTTACTTCACCGAGTCGCATAAAACGTTCTGGTAAATTCCTCTTAATTTTTGAAGTATCCCCCGAAACATGATTTTCAGGAAGGTCTCCATTTAAATGAGAAGGGCATCCAATTTCACAGCGTACTGCTTTTAATGCTGAACGCCCACTTGATATCTTTTGATATGGTAACATCCCTCTAATAGATCTCTTGAATATCCTATCAGGCATTCTCGGATAGAATGGTCCTTTACGAGGATGGTTAAGTTCGTATCTTGCTTGATAATCCTTGACTATTCGTTCTTTACCACCTGAAATAATTGCATTTTCTACATTAATGATTATTACTTTATCCTTTGTACCAGATTGATGAGATTTTAATAATTGGCTTGCAACTTTACTTGCTAGTCGACCCATGATAAGATCAGTGGCATCATAAACATATGTTGTAGATATTTTATCCAAGTATTACCACCCCTTTTCCTTCTGGATTTTCGTTCATTAAATCATATAGTGAAAGATATTTTCCACCTGCGGCTATGATTTTGTCCCTCGCTCCAATACTAGCGCTGTAAGCTGCAACTGTTGGACTTCCCTCAACTTCCCCACTTCCCAATAATTTACCAGGAACTAGCACTACTGCACCTTTAGGAGCATGTCGTGATAATCTACTAAGGTTCGGTTGAGCCCAATTTTTTCGACTTTTAGAAAGTCTTGCTGCAACATCTCGCCATAGTGCTGAACCGGTTTCCCGGGACTTCTCTTTCAACTGATCGATTAGCTCAATCAGGTCCTGATTCGTCTTTTCATTTCGTTTATTCATATGACTCCCTCGATGTTCGGGCAGGCTCGCGACCTCCCCCCCCGTTATGAAACCAACGGATTGAATTCAGCGTCCAAAAAAAAATTTGACCTCAATATTCATACAGTTAACCAATGTCAGAGGTTCATGGATTGGAAAGGTACTATCGATGAAGCAATGCAATTAGAAACTGAAGATATCATTGCAGCACACCGAAAATATGAGGAAGGGGTCAATACGGCGCTTTCTCAGGCACAAGAACAAATTGAAAATGCTCCGGAAGTTGCTTCTGCTATGGAAGCGCTATATGGTGCATTAATCGCTTATTCACAAACCGTTGTATTAAGAATGCGGGCAGAGGAACCTGAAATTGGAGGAGTTGATCATGCATTCCGCGTTGGTCAAGCATATGGCGTATCCTGTGTTCTTAATCATCTTGTAGATCGTTTAACTGATACAACGGGCTCTACGCACCTTGCAGCACTAGATGATTTCAGTGATAGTATACACAATGAAATTCTTATTGGTGCTAATGCAGCTGGATTAACAGTTGAATTATTAGATGCAAAAGGTCAAATGATCAATTAAATCGAAATTTGTTCGTTTTCTTCATCTGTTTGCCCTTGGATAATCATAGTTCCGTCTGCAGATTTAAACATCCCAGCCTTTACTTGTTTATCATGAATACCAGAAATATGATCGGTTGTACGTTCTATTCTACCTTCTTCTCCAAGTGCTGTTGAGATGCTATCTGAAATCATTTGTAATGTTTGAATTGCTGCATCTCTATGCGCTGGGCCTATGTCATGGTCAGAATATCTTGCCTCTTCAAAGATTGATAAGAACTGATTCAATTGTTCGGCAGGTACCATGTAAAATGCTCCACGTACAGCAGATTCAAATTCACGAGTTGTTTCGTATACTTTCTTCATAAATCCATATGATCTAAAGTGATGCACTAGATCTTTATAACAATTGAAAATCACTGCAATATACTCATTAGATGCTCTTAATTGAGCCATTGTATCTGTGAGTATGCCTCTTAAAATTTCAACACGTTTTCTATCTTGCATACGTCGATATAGAATTAATCCTACTAGTAATGCTGCAACTAATAATATCGCACCCGATAACATTAATTGTGGTGATAATAATCCTTGGGTTTCTAATGAGATTTGGAGGGTAGATAATTCCATTACCTTTGTAACGTTGTATCCTGGATTTGCAAATTCCATTGAACCTGGGAAATAAGCTATTATTCTCCATTTACCATCACAGGGCTGCCCTGCACAAAATTCTCCTGTGAAATTCCACTCAAAATTTGCAACACCCTGTTCATTGGTTTGTACTTTTATCGTATCGTCTGTAACCCATCCTTCAGAATTTGCATCTGGATTTGTTGGATCCCAATATTGTCTAATAAATCTAACTTCTTCGTTCTCTACGGCTATATCTGCCATATCTCGAAGTACAGAAACTGAACCTGAAACTGTGTCTCCAGCATAATAGCCATTATCTGCAAATCTTTCCCAATTTTTACGAATTACAATATCTACATTACTTCTTACTAATACTTCAATATCATCATAAGAACCATTGACTGATGCATCTAAATCCGGCTCACAACCACCATTAACATCCTTATCTGGTTCATATGCAACTCTAATTATTCTCAATCCTTCAAATTGTCCAGCCACCGGGTCTACTTTAACTGCAGGCCGCTCATCATTAGAATACCAAAGCATTTCTCCTGTTGCTGGGTTTGTTTCAACATAAGCAACTGGATATGATGTCTTTTCTGGTTCCACGTAAATATTCAAACAATCACCAATTGGTAATCCATTTGTTTGTTTTAATATTGCATGAATATGGAAACTTTCTCCAAAGAAAATTACAGGGTATACGGTCCCATTGGCTGCTACATAATTAGCAACATTGAATTCTTTGGGACCAATCTCAGTAATCTCCAAAGACGAATTTGAAAATACATCAAATCTTGCTTCGGAAATTGATCCTTGGTATCTATAAGCATCATTATTTTCTTTAGAATTATATTCAACATATACTGTAACTTTTCCGGATTTAACATTCTTAAATTGATTACATTCTATTGAATATAATCCATTACTATCTGTTCTTTGTGTAGGGCAGAACTCCGGTTCAGGTGATCCATCATCTAGCACATAAGATACTCTAATCCAACGTTCTGATAGATTATTGCCCATTTCATCGGATAGTTGTCCTGTGACAAGCATCGGTTTTTCAATGGGCTCTCCCGTTAATGGATCTTCTCCACTTGTATACACAATCTGATCATCAATTGTTAAATCTGTATTTCCAACTAGGGCAAAGCCATTTGCCTGGTAAGGTAAAACTCTCCTATAGTGTGTTTGTCCAGATTTCATTACGCAAGAATCCCAAAGTCCAACTGCAGATAATGTTTCTGTGTTTAGTGTATCACAACCCTCATTGGGTAAGGCTTCTTCATATCTTAAAATTACATTTACTGGTCCATAACCATCCGGCAAGAATGTAGTTGAATCTTTCATTAAAGTTACTGGATTTAATGGATATATGTCTGCTTTTAAACAATTTATTCCTTCATTGTACCGATCTAAAGTACCGTCTTGGAATCCTGTCCTACTACTTGGATCAAGTAGATCAGAAAGCCATCCAATATCTCTATCCCAGAATCCATCAGGCCCTTGACTTTCTGAAAGAATATTAGTATTTACATTATATGAATGTGTTAAAATGTCTTCAAAACAATATTTTGTTGGAAGAGTTATAGTTCCTCCACTAGGTGCAACTGTAGCAACTATTTGTCTATTATAATCACTACCAAAAGATATTCCTTCAAATATCACATCCACTAATCCTCCATTAGGTGCATTAGCCCCATTTAATCCATTTACACTAATGTCTGGAATCATTGGAGTTGAGTTGTCATCTAACACTTGAGCAGTGAATGACCAGGCATCTCCTGCGGTCAAAATATTAGATCCAGTAGAATCTACATGTATGTATGTTTGAGATACTATCCATAATTTTTCAATTGTACTTGACGGTTTCAATAATGAAGTTCCTTCAGGAGAATATGCTAAACTTAACTCATATTCACCTAATTCCATATTTGCATCAACAATTATTGGAAGGTTTAATCGCCCATAATCATCTGTATAATTTGTTCCTTGTCCTCCAGCTTGCCATGACCATACTATTGGTGCTTGTTTTACTGGGACTCCTGCATTATCAATTAATTCAGCAATTACTGTTGTTGTTGTATTTCTGTATAATCTTGGTATTGTATTTAATTCGAACTCAGTGGTTCCTATTACTGATACATTTAGATAAGCTCCAGTTGGTGCAAGGGCATTTAAATCCCCCGAAAAGTAATATTCCGGTGCTGAAAAGTCTGCTCTAATTCCGTATGTTCCTGCTTGGAATCTTGATTCGAAATCAAATGTATAATTGAAGACTGCTTCACTATTAATATCATAAGGGGCATGATTCCAAAATGTTTCTCCTGAAGAACCAAACGCTAAATTATGATCTACATCTACTTGAAGAACAATATTATCACTATACCATGGTACATGAGTACGATTCTCTACAGAACCTACTACTCTAATTTGGTCTCCCGTAAGTACCTCTGGAATAATTTCACATCGGTATCCCGTTTCGGGATTAGATTTTTCTATTGGCCCACAAGGAGGTAATTCATTGAATGCCCCGTTAGACATTTTTACAAACCAATGTGTGGAGTTAGCTTCAATAAATGGAATTAATGCCTTTGTATTTGATTGATTTAATGATGATGCTTGTCCATCCCACAATAAGGGATATGGTTTGTATGCTCGAGCATCATTAAATGTAACTCCGGCGTTAATTAATGCCTGTTCATGAAATAAAGTACTCCATGAACCGAAAGTTCCGTCTCCATTATTTATTGATGAATTCCACCAATAAAGAGGCACCGTTCCATCAACAATCATTTGGGAATCGATATACATTCTTTGAACTGATTTCATATCAAATGCAGGAGTTTCTGACGGTTCGATATATGCAAATACAGGGTCTAAAGGACCTGCTAATGAGGGATTCATATATCCTTTAATTGTAAATAATCCCGGAGGGAGAGATACATTAGTATAATTGTATCTACCTTGTACCTGATGCTTTTTCAAAACATCATTCCAAATTATTAATTCATATCCTCCGGTTAACTGCCCTTCTCCGTTTTCTAATGAAGAATTCCAACGTACCTGCTCCCATGTTCCATTTGCTCCATTTTGTTGAACAAAAGACATAGAGGCCCATCCATTAGAATCTGCCCTATATCCCCCTCCAAAGGCATCATATTCGGTTGCATTTGTTAGATTGCCAAATGGTCCGTAATGTTGTTGTTGCCTTACAACTCCGCTGATTTCAAAAGTTACAGGTGCAAATGCTATCCTTTGGTCGAAAATACCTCTATCCCAATCTGCTGTATAATGTGTTTTAAAATCAATCCATAATGGTTGTTCATCTGAACGTACATAATCCCAAGCAGTATAATCAAGAGTTGTATTTGCCTTAACCCCGACAAAATTATCGCTTGATACTGCTCCATTAAATGCAAACATTTCTGTGACTTCTGCGAATACTCTGTATGTACTATTATCCCCTACATGTAAATCTTCTGGATACAAAAATTGCCCTACTGTAAATTCACCATTAGAATTTGTTAATACATCAACTGTTTCAATAGCCAAGGTTCCATTGTCTGCCCATTCTATGTGGACTTGTACTGGTACATTTGGCGCAGGTTGTGTCTGAGTCATCCCTTCTGGAAGCCACGAGACTTCTCCGCTAAATACTGCAGGTCTGAAATGATCCAGCCATAATGTGTTAGGCACATCTAAAGTGACATAAGTGGGAGTTTTGTCATCTGCGTCTAATATACAATCGTTATCATGATCCCAATCGCTGCTAATCTCATCCACTCCACAATTCGTGCCTGAAGATAAATATCCTTGTTCTAAATAATCAAAATCAGTATCTTCTCTACCATCATTATCATCGTCGTTATCTAATGCGTCTGGCCCAGTACCTGCTTCGTTTGGATTATACAGCGCTTCGCCTGAACCGAAGTCATCATGATCCCAAGGATTTGTTGAATTACTACCAAATCTGGATGGCCAAAGCATAATTTCGTCTTCGTCCTTCATGCCATCTGAATCATCATCTAAATCAATATCGTCTCTCAGTCCATCATTATCATGATCCCATAAAATTACATGTATAGATGTAGTTGGTTGAATTAAATTATCTGTAGGTTTGTATCCATTCATTTCTTCCCATGCATTTGTACGTCCATCTGCATCCCAATCTACATCCGCCCAATTTGGTATACCATTATTGTCATGATCCCAGGGAGATTGTTCTTCTCCCCAAAAACAACCATTTAATGCCTCTTGATCTACATCTAAACGGCCATCATTATCATCGTCAGGGTCTTCTGTGTCTGGAACCCCATCATTATCATTATCTACGTCATAATAAGTTGGTGAAAGATACCCTTGTGACATCCTTCCCCTATCTAATACCGGATTAAAATAACCATCCTCATTGACGTCTGCGTCATTACCATCGTCATCATTATCCATACAATTATTTCCAATTAGCATATTGAATTCAATTGTACCTGTATCATCATCTAAATCAAAATCAGTATCTATTTCAAAAAAGTCCCAAAGTCCATCATTATCATCATCAACATCATTCCAATCATATACAGAATCATAATCATCATCTAAATCTTCAGTATCATTATATCCATCACCATCATTATCCACGGCTTCTTCATCTGCAACTAATAATGTATTCAAGGCAACCTCATCGGGTAAAAAGTTACCATTAGTATCAGAATTCCATGTCCAAACACCTAAAGTTAAACCAACAAATGAAAGGAATAGGCCTCTATCATTTTTCATATCTGTATAATTGAATGCTGCAATTGTTTCATCACCAATAAATGGTCCTGGTATATGATAACATCCTGAATTTTCTTCAGGAGTACATTGCCAATCATTATTTGAATTCACTCCATCATAAGCTCCTTGATCCCAAACCGGGTCCGGCCTAGTGGAATATGGTACTGAAAATTGGGCTTGAACATTATTCAAAGGCATATGATAAAAAAGAGCATAAGAATATCCACAAAAAAATCCTGCTACACCCGTTCTATCAGTTCCTCCAGTCCATCCGCAATCAGACATTGTGAATGATCCTCCCATTTTTGGATCATTAATATCGAGTCGCCCATCATTTCCTTCATCTTGATCAAACCAATCTGGTAAACCATCAGAATCTTGATCAGTATCTAACCCGTTGATTAACGAATCTCCATCACTATCGATATCCCAGTCATTTTTACCATTATATGTGCTCCATCTTGATAGAATAAACCAATAGAATTCTGGTACTTTTCCATCATTATAATTCAATACTACTGGCTCTTGGGACTCGTATGGATTAAATCCAAAAGACATGTTCCAAAAATCATTATGTGAATCTGTATATCTATCGGAATCTTCTGTACCAGTTAAATCCCCTCCGTCATCAATTGGATAATATGGTGTTGCGAAATTATCTGAACTATCAAAATCCACTACTCCACAATTACCATCATCTGGGTCATAAAAATCAGTGATGCCATCATTATCGTCATCCCAATCGATATCATTTGATAGGCCATCGCCATCGATATCGCTATCTACATTATTTGGCCCGTCGTCTCTATATGTTGAAGGATTTAAATTATTAATATCGGCATCATTATCAAGATCACAATCGGGATCTATATCAAGATAATCAGGTATTCCATCGTTATCATCGTCTGGATCATCCCAATTTAAAATTCCATCATTATCCCAATCATTTTGTCCAGAATAAGATATTCTCATTGTCAAACATTCTGGAGAAACCGCGACGGCTCCATCATAAGCAGGATTAATTACCATTTGTACGGAATTATGAACTCCTAGGGTTGGACAATTCCAATTATTTTGTACGTCTGAGGTTGGTACACTCATAAATGAATCTACTTCATTTTCTAAGCTATCATCATCTAAATCATATGGTATTTGTTGACCAGTAACATGATTAGGATTATCTGGATTACTAAAACCGTCTCCATCCGTGTCTGGAGCTCCCCCCATCTCGGGATCTATCCAATCCCAGATAGAATTATAATTTTGATCGAATGGCCTCATTACATCATTATCTAAATCATTATCATAATCTAGTTCACAATCCATGCCTGCGATGTTATCGGTATCTGCCCCCGGTGTTTGATATGGGCTTGAATCTGTAAAATTATAATCATTAAGGCCGTCTTGATTATTATCTACGTTTATACAAACATCTGGAATTCCGTCATTATCATCATCTGGGTCCCACATGTCTAATAATCCATCGTTATCATCATCAGTATCTGCACTATCTGCTGATTTATCGCCATCTGTATCTGGATCTAGGAAGTTAGGTATTCCGTCCCCATCTAAATCCCCATCTTCAATATAGGTAAATGTCGCGTTATTTGCATTTAATAATGCGTTACGTTCTATGAAATTAACTCCTCCGCTATAAATCAGATATTCAGTTCCTATAGGAACTGCTGCTGCAAAGTTACTATTCGAAATATCAGTGGTATTTGATGCATCATAAGGATGCCAGTCATCCATATCCAATATCCCATCATTATCGTCATCATAATCAAAATAATCTTGAAGACCGTCTCCATCAAAATCACATGGCCATTTGAATTGATCTATCCTTCCGTCATTATCATCATCTTCATCATAACTTTCGGAACCTGAAGAATCTGAATCTTCATCTGCGACTCCATCATTATCATGATCATGTGGATTTTGATCTGCTAAATATCCTGGCCCTAATGGTTGATCTGTCCATGGATGGACAATGTTTGCATCTAGAATCCTGTCTGTAGAAACGTTTCTAGGATCATATCCTTGGGATTCTAAGGTATCATAGTCTATTGGGCCTTCGAGAATTCCGTCATTATCATCATCCCAATCAAATTCATCCAACGTCCCATCATTATCGTGATCGTAAGGGTCTGTTCCAAAACACCCATCAAATCTTTCCAATAAATCATAAATACCATCATTGTCGTCATCAAGGTCGTTTAAATCAGAAATACCATCATTATCGTGATCGTTTGGTGTTGGATCCTCGAGCATTATTCCAAAACCCGGGGCATTGAGAGATAATAAGGATAAATCATGTACTTTACCGTATAAAACACCTAAATCTCCATAACCTGGATCTAATAGTGCTGGATGTTGGACTTGTCCAAATACACTTCCATAAATTGATTCAGACATTCCATGCCGTGGTTCTTCAGTTGTTTGTGTTAATGGTATTCTATCATTAACTTGTATAACATTTGTATTGTTATTTGGATTAAATAAATCTACTTCTACTAATGCTGTTCCAAATGTTGCAAAAATACTTCCAAAAAATAACAGTACTATTCCTGCTGCCCAAAATCGTTTTTTATTCAATAAACTGGCTTCTAATTCATTGCTACGTAAGTTCATTATAGAATCCCCAAGGAGATTCCATCATTATTTTGTATTTGAACGCGATGGATGATATTGCAGATATAGTATCATAAAATTGAATTAATATCACTAGAAAAATTATTAGAAAATATAGTGCGGTCCCCTGGGAGCGAACCCCCAGAGGCACCCGTAATTCTATTTGTAATTAAACAAAAATTAAGCTTCTAGAATATCGTCTATTCCGTCACCGTCATCATCATCATCAAGATAATCAGGTATTCCATCGTTATCAGAATCGAATTGTCCAGTTAAGGCATTTCCGTCATTAGCTTCCCACCAATCATCAAGACCATCGTTGTCATCATCATTATCCGATTTGTCCCAGATTCCATCATTATCGTGATCATATCTGTAATTACTGAAAGCTCCACCAAGTTCGTCTACATCCAAGATGTTGTCATTGTCATCATCAGGATCTACTCCATCATTAAGGCCATCATTGTCATGGTCTCTGCTGAAATCTTCCCCATTTGGACCTAGGTCTTGGTGATCATCGATACCGTCATTGTCGATATCTAAATCAACAGCGTCATTAATTCCGTCATTATCATGATCATAAATGTCTGTATCTGAATCACCATCTTGTGTTTCTAGTTCATCATCAACTCCATCGCCATCATCATCATTGTCTTCATTGTCATCGATACCATCATTATCATGATCGTTTGGATTACTGTCGCTTAGGTCAGGAATTCCATCATTATCATCATCATTATCTAATTCGTCTGGTATTCCATCTCCATCATTGTCGTTATCAGCCTGGTTGTCAACTTGTTGACCTTGTTGTTGGTCAGATTGTTCTCCTTGTTGTTGTTGTTGACCGTTCTGTGTTTGGCCTTCTTGTTGACCTTGTTCGCCGTTTTGATTTTCACCATTTTGGTTTTGGCCTTCTTGTTGACCTTGTTGAGCTCCTTGTTCTCCGCCTTCTTGTTGTTGGCCTTGACCATTGTCTTGTTGCTCTCCTTGCTCTCCTTGTTGACCTTGTTCGCCTTGACCTTCTTGGCCTTGACCTTGTTCGCCTTCTTGGCCTGATTGTTGGCCTTGACCTTCATCTTGGCCTTGTTCTCCTTGGCCTTGTTGACCTTCGCCTTGACCTTCGCCTTGACCTTCGCCTTGACCTTCGCCCTGACCTTCGCCTTGACCTTCGCCTTGACCTTCGCCTTGACCTTCGCCTTGACCTTCGCCTTGACCTTGTCCTTGACCTTGACCTTGACCTTGACCTTGACCTTGACCTTGACCTTGACCTTGACCTTGACCTTGACCTTGACCTT
>Ga0114997_10000088_pt1 | contig 61538 bp, 50 predicted proteins | sample ArcticOcean_MG_C_2_FD_87045 | JGI IMG/M metagenome (GOLD analysis project Ga0114997, IMG submission 87045) | Marine microbial communities from western Arctic Ocean - ArcticOcean_MG_CB4_136 | ecosystem: Environmental > Aquatic > Marine > Oceanic | place: Arctic Ocean: Canada Basin | collected... | reverse complement strand
CCTCCAGATTGATTCCGGCGATGACTTCAGCGGTGGTCGTTTCGAATGCCATGACTGCCTCTTGAGCTTGGAGTGGATCAGTGGGAGCCTGCCACGGCTCTGTTCGGGTGGGAAAGCTCATGGCTAGGCCAAGGCATTGGGCTGCGACTACTGTCACAGCTGTAGCAAGATATTGTGCTGGCAATTCAGGCATATTATCCAGATGATTTGGGGGATTCTGGTGAGCGAATCAGAGAAGAAGCCGCGGTCGGCGGCATCGCTTACCGCGACGGTTCTTGACGAGGAAGCCGCCCGGCAGCACGCCCAGGCACAGCGGTCGAAGGAAGTGCTCTTCGCCGATGAGCTCCTCCCCGGTGTCGGCTCAGAGGAGATGACCCTCCGCGAAGGTTTCGCCAAGGGCGGGTCATACACCTTCGTTGTTCTCCTGGCGCTGAACTCGATGGACGAGCTCGAGGGCGCGGCCGTCAACATCCTTGGCCCCGACATCGGAGAGACCTTCGGTGTCTCCGATGGCCTCATCACCTTCATCTCCGTCGCCTCTGTCGCCTTCTTCGTGCTCGGCGCCGGCCCGATGGGTTACCTCGCCGACCGAGTCCGCCGCGGCCCGATCGTTGCCATCGCAAGCATGGCGTTCGCCGTCTTCGCCTTCATGAGCGGCCTGGCCGTCAACGCATTCATGTTCTTCTGGACCCGGTTCTTCACCGGCATCTCGAAGGCCAACACCATCACCGTCCACTCAACGCTGCTGGCCGACACATACCCGATTCCGATCCGCGGCCGCATGTATGCGCTCAACGCCGCCGTCGGGCGCGTGTTCAACGCCGCCAGTCCAATTCTCGTCGGCGGTATCGCCGTCGCCGTGGGCGGCACCGAGGGTTGGCGGTGGGCCTACCTCGCGCTCGGCTTCCCGGTCGCCATTCTCGCCGTCCTGGCATTCGCCATTCCCGAGCCCGAAAGAGGGCAGTGGGAGAAGAAGGACGTTCTTGGTCACAGCTTCGGCTCCGACGGCGAAGAGATCCCGATCTCCATCGGCGCCGCGTTCAACCGCATCTGGCGAATCGACACCGTCCGCTCGATGACCATCGGCCTGGCCGCGATCGGCTTCGCCCTCTTCCCGGCCGGCTCCATCACCAGCTTCTACCTGGAAGAGAAGTTCGGACTCGACGCCCTCGAACGAGGTTTCGCGGTGGCGCCCACCGGCGTCGTGATTGTTCTCATGCTGCCGTTCATCGGCAAGAGATTCGACCAAACCTTCCGAAAGTCGCCCGACAAGGCGCTACGAATCGTGGGCGCCCTCCTCATCCCGGTCGGCATCCTCGTTCCGATCCAATTCGCGATGCCCAACGTGTGGCTCTTCGTCATCTTCGCCACGGCGACCGGCAGCTTCCTCGGCGCCGCGTTCTCAATGATCCAGCCATCGATTCAGGGCGTGGTCCCCTACCGACTGCGCGGCATGGGCACGGCAATCATCACCTTCTTCATGTTTGCCATCGGCGGCATCGGTGGCGGTCTGCTCAGCGGCTTCATGCAGAACGAGTGGGGCGAGCGCTTCACGATTACCACCCTCACGCTGATCTTCATGCCGCTCGGTGGCTACAACATCATCAAGGGCAGCAAGGCCATCCGCCGCGATCTCTCGCTCGTCGTGGAAGAGCTCATGGAGGAGCAGGCGTACTTCGACATCGTCGCCGCCGGCGACGACATTCCCGTGATGCAGGTCAACCACATCGACTTCAGCTACGGCCAGGTGCAGGTGCTGTTCGATGTGTCGTTCGACGTGGCGCAGGGCGAGACCCTCGCGTTGCTGGGCACCAACGGTGCGGGCAAATCTACAATTCTCAAGGTCATCGCCGGGCTCGAGACACCCGAACGTGGTGTGGTTCGTTACCACGGCCGCGCTGCCACATTCGCGAGCCCAGAGATGCGCGCCAAGCTCGGCATCCAGATGTTGCCGGGGGGCCAGGGCGTGTGGCCCAACCTCACGATTGGCGACAATCTTCAGGTCGGTGCCTACCAGTACCGCAAGGACATCGCCGACCGCGACCGCCGTATCGCCCACGTGCTCGAGCTCTTCCCCGCTCTGAGCGACCGACTCGAAGAACGAGCCGGCGATCTCTCCGGTGGCCAGCAGCAAATGCTGGCGCTCGCTCGAGTGATGCTCCACGAGCCCGACATTCTCATCATCGATGAGCTCAGCCTTGGTCTGGCCCCGACCGTTGTGCAAGACCTTCTCATCCATATCGACCGACTCCGCAAGGCCGGGCAGACGATGATCATCGTTGAGCAAAGTCTCAATGTCGCGCTGGCAGTCTCCGACCGGGCGATCTTCCTCGAAAAGGGTGAAGTGCGCTTCGAGGGATCGGCCCAAGAACTCGCCGAACGTGACGACCTCGCCCGGGCTGTGTTCCTCGGAAAGGAAGGCGGCTGATGGAGAGCACTTTCCTAATCGCCACGTGGATCACCCGTCGCCTGCTTTTCCTCACACTTGTCCAAGGCTTGGTGTTCGGCCTTTTGGCCATGGGCATCGTCCTGATCTATCGCAGTACGCGAGTGATCAACTTCGGTGCCGGCAACATGGGCTTGCCGGGCGCCGCTCTTTTCGCGCTCTTGGTCCTGAACTGGAACTTCCCGTTCTGGCTTGCGCTCGTAATCTCGCTTCTGGTTGGCGCCCTTCTGGGTCTCGTCACCGAAGTGATCGTGGTCAAACGGCTCTTCCACAGACCGCGCATCGTTTTGTTGATCGCCACAGTGGCAATCGCTGACTTCTGGCGAGCGATCGTGCTCCTCACCTTCCCCGACGTCGAGGGCACGCAGGTGAAGTATCCCGCCGCGATTGGTCGGAGTTGGGAAGGCGTTGGCGGCGTGTTCGAGGGCTTCCCTTCCATTGGTATCGGCGCCGATGAGGGCATCCTCATCAAGGGACCCGAGATCCAGAAGCTGATTCTCGTTCCGATCCTGGCCGTTCTTCTCGGCCTCCTGATGAGCCGCACCACGTTCGGCAAGTCGATCACGGCATCGGCCGACAACCCTCAGCTCAGTCGTCTCTCCGGCATCAATCCCCACGTTGTTTCGTCGGTTGTATGGACGATCGCCGGTTTTCTCGCCACGCTCTCGATGATCCTGCTGAGCAGTGGCAACAGCCCGTCGGGTATCACCAATCTCGGCCCGTTCACGCTGACCAATGCCCTCGCCGCCGCGGTCATCGCGGGAATGCGCTCATTCCCGAGGGCGATGCTGGGCGGCGTTGTTATTGCGCTCGCCGACAACCTCTTCACCTTCAACTTCAACCGCGACCCCGGGTTGTCGACCCTGCTTGTCTTCATCGCCGTCATCATCGCGATGTACTGGCAGAGCCGGAACAACAACGACGAGTCGCCGCTGAACTTTGCGCCGAAGGTGAAGCCCCTTCCGGCCCACGTCCGTCAGATCTGGTGGATCCGCCACATGCCTCGCCTGGCAATCGGCACGCTGCTCTTCGTCATCGTGATGATCGCATGGCACCACGTGAGCCTCTTCAGCTTCGCTGACCAGTACATCTGGTTCTGGAACGAGGTGCCCGAGAGAATCGTGCCCTCGAAGTTCTTCCTCTACAGCACGATCGCCGCGTTCGCGATGGTCACCGCGTCGCTCACAGTCATCACCGGCTGGTCCGGCCAGGTGTCGCTCGCCCAGATGTCCTACGCCGGCATTGGTGCCCTCACCGCTGCTGCGCTGAACCGAGGCGTCGAGTTCGACATCGGCTATGCCGAAAATCGACTCATCGATGTGCAGTGGAGCGGCATCCCTGCGGTGCCCTCAATGGCGATAGCGGTGTTCGTCACTGCCGGTATCGCCGCCATCACGGGCATTGGCGCTCTCCGCGTGCGAGGAATCTTGCTCGCGATCTCCACGTTTGCGTTCGCGATCGCCGCCGAGAAATACATCTACCACCGGCCGTTCTTCAGCAACGGCGACAGCTCGGTCAAGTTCGAGCGCGGCTGGTTCTACACCTGGGATCTCAAGGACCAACGGACGTACTTCTACTTCGCCCTTGGTTGCCTGATTCTTTGCATCCTTGTGATCGGCCGCCTCCGTCGCTCCGGTATTGGTCGATCGATCATTGCCGTGCGCGACAACACCGACACTGCGTCGGCCTACACGGTCTCGCCAGTACGCATGAAACTCACGGCGTTTGCCGTCGCCGGCGGCATTGCTGGGTTTGGCGGCGCGGTGTTCGCCAACGCCGCCCGCAATATTCGTTTCACCGAAGCCCACTTCCAAATCGGCGACTCCCTCCAGGTGGTCAACATGGTCGTGATCGGCGGTCTCGGCTCTGTGATCGGACCGGTCTTGGGCGCCTTTTGGGTACGCGGCCTCCCCACCTTCTTCCCCGACAACGCCCTCATCAGCCTCGTCACGTCGAGCGTGGGTTTCCTCGTGATGCTGATGTACTTCCCAGGCGGCTTCGTCCAAATTGCCTACAAGGTCCGCGACGCAGCGGTAGGACGAACCGAGCGTCGCTACGGTCTTCTGGAGACAACCAGCACCACCGCAACTCCGCAGGCCCTGAAACGAGACGACGGAACGAATGTGGCCGCACAGGAGACTCCCAAGATGTGGGAGACCGCGCTGAGCGGCATCGTGTTAGTTCTGAAGGTGGCCGGCCTGGCGACGATCGCCTTCGCGGCGGTTGACCATCTCGCTGGCGACGGCGACAGCGGTTGGTTCGGCCTTTACATGGCGGCGTCATTTGTCTCCGGCCTAGTTTCACTCGCGTTGCTGATGAAGATTTCACAAACGTCGGCGGCCCATATCGGCGCTCCTGGCACGAAGGCCGGCTACTCGCTGTATCTCCTCGTCGAGCCGGTTGTGCCCTTCATCTGGCCACTGATGGTCGGTCGCTGGTTCCAGCGAGACATGATCGCCGCAGCTCCCCGTCCCCCCAAGGTGTATCCCACGCTCCCGGTCTCCGATTCGGGCCGCAAGGTCGCACTGTCGACCCGCAACATCACCGTTCGCTTCGGCGGCAACGTCGCGGTCAGCGATGTCAGTATCGAAGTCGGCAAGAACGAGATCGTCGGCCTGATCGGCACCAACGGTGCGGGCAAGTCCACCATCATGAATGCCATCGGCGGCTACGTGCCTTCCGACGGCAAGGTTGTGCTCCTCGGCACGAACGTGGAGGGACTGAGCTCCCCGAAGCGGGCGACGCTCGGCCTCGGCCGCACCTTCCAGGCGGCCACTCTGTTCCCCGAGCTGACCGTTCGTGAGTGTGTCCAGGTGGCGCTCGAAGCCCGCCACCCCTCCTCGGTCGCGAAGAGTGCCTTGTTCCTCGACATGGCGTCGGAGCGCCGAATGCGCAGCGAGGCCGACGAGCTCATCGACTTCCTCGGGCTCGGCCGATATGCCGATTCGTTTGTGTCCGACCTCTCCACCGGCACCCGCCGCATCGTCGAACTCGGCGGCCTTCTCGCTGTTGACGCCGACGTGCTCTGCCTTGATGAGCCCACCGCCGGCGTGGCTCAGCGCGAGGCCGAGGCATTCGGTCCGCTCATCATGGAGATCCGCCGCGAGATCGGTGCGTCGATGCTCATCATCGAACACGACATGCCACTCATCATGAGCATTAGCGACCGGGTCTACTGTCTGGAGGCAGGCACGGTTATCGCCGAAGGTGATCCCGAGGCTGTCCGCGGCGACCCGGCCGTGATCGCCTCCTACCTTGGCACCGACGAACGGGCGATCGACCGAAGCGATAGCTGATGTTGGAGTCGCTGCGTTCGGTTCTCCAGTTCCGGCGATTCGAACCCAACGGAAACAAGCGACGGTTACTGACTACCGCAAATGTCGAGGATCTTCGTCGGCATGCGAAGCGTCGGCTTCCGGCCGGGGTCTTCGACTACATCGACGGCGGCGCGGAAGACGAACGGGCGTTGGCCAGCAATGTCGAGGGCTACGCCCGACTCGGCATGATCCCGCGGGTACTTCGTGATGTCAGCGAGATCGACACCTCCACTCGTCTTCTCGGCCGAACCACGCCGTTCCCGGCGGTTCTCGCACCGACGGGATTTACCCGTATCGCTCACCCACAAGGTGAGTTGGCCGTCGCCCGCGCTTGCGCACGATCCGGGATCCCCTACGCCCTCTCCACAATGGGCACGCGCTCGATCGAGGAGATGGCGGCCGCGAGCGACGAAGTCCCGTGGGGCGGCGAAGGCGACCGTCGCCTGTGGTTCCAGGTCTACGTGTGGCGCGACCGAGGCCTCGTGCGCGACATGATCGAACGAGCGGCAGCCGCGAACTACGAGGCACTACTTCTCACGGTCGATACCGCGAACCTTGGGCGCCGAGAACGCGATGTCCGTCGCGGCATGGAGCTTCCACCCAAGCTCGGCTTGGGCACGCTCGTCGATGGCGCTCGCCGTCCACGCTGGACATGGAACTTCCTTCGCAACGAACCGATCGTCTTCGCGAATGTGGCCACCAGCACGGCGGCCAGCGCAATCCCCGATGGCTCAAGTGCTGTAAATCTTGCGGCCCACATGAACTCTCAGTTCGACCCTTCCCTCTCCTGGAAAGAGATCGAATGGCTCCGGTCAATCTGGGACGGGAAGATTGTGCTGAAGGGCATCCAGTCCGTCGCCGACACCGAACTCGCCCGCGACCACGGCGTCGACGCCGCCTGTCTTTCGAATCATGGCGGGCGTCAACTCGACGACTCGCCTGCGCCGATCGATCTCGTCGCCCCATGCCGAGATGCGGTCGGCAATGACATCGAGATCATCGCGGACGGCGGCGTCCGTCGGGGCAGCGACATCGTGAAGGCCGTCGCCCTCGGCGCCGACGCGGTGATGCTCGGCCGGCCGTACCTCTATGCGCTTGGCGCGGCCGGCGAACCGGGCGTTGACTGGCTTCTCGACTTCTTGTGGTCCGGAATGCGCCGGACGATGGCGCTGTGCGGCGAGACGACCACGGCGCGTCTCGGCAAAGAACTTCTTTCTGGGGTGTGACACTCTCCGAATCGCTCCGTGATGCGAGTATGACTGAAACGAAAACGGAGCCATTCATGCGCCGTATTTCGATCATGTTCCTCGCCCTGGCAATTTTCAGCGCCGCATGCAGCGGCGGCGGCGAGCCAGGCGGAGAAACTGCCCCGACCACGACCGAGGCACCTGCGGTATTCAACATCTTGTAGGTGGAACAATCGGTGATGCAGATCCAAGGCCAAGGAACTTTCATTGATTCGGGCGGTGCCGCCGCATACAACGCGGGCTTCACCGGCACCGGATTCGCGATCTCCGAAGGCGGCCTCGCGGTCACGAACAACCACGTGGTGCAAGGCGCGGCCACCCTCGACGTGAGCTTCTCCGATGGCGAGTCACTCAACGCCCGCATCGTGGCGGTCAGCGAGTGCAGCGATCTCGCGATCATCGACCTCGAAGGCGACGGCTACACGCCACTGTCCTTCCGAAAGGACCCAATCACGGTCGGGCTCGATGTCTTCTCCGCTGGCTTCCCCGCGGCCGACGAGATCGACTTCGACAACCTCGACTTCACCCTCACGAGCGGCATCGTCGGCTCTACCAATGCCGGCGGCGAATCGAGCTGGGCCAGCGTTGACGGCGTGCTCCAACACGACGCGCAGATTCTCGGCGGAAACTCGGGCGGACCGCTCGTCGACGAGAACGGCGAAGTCATCGGCATCAACGGCGAAGCACAACAGTTCGACAGCGGCCTCTCGGGCATCTTCATCTCCAGCGTGGAGAGCGGCTCACCGGCTGACCGTGCGGGCATCGAGCCCGGCGACGTGTTGATCACGATCGAGAACCTCGTCGTCGCGACCGACGGCACCATGTCGGACTATTGCGACGTGCTCCGTACCCAAGGCGACGACTCGACGATGGACGTCGAGATTTACCGTCCGTCGCTCGACCTCGCGCTGAGCGGCCAAATCAACGGTGGTCCCATCGAGCTGCCGCTTATCGCGGCCACCGTGCTGGGCGACGACACTGATGGACCCGCCGACTCCGGCACCAGCGCTCCCATCGGTGCGCCCTACTCCTATACCGAGGTCACCGACGACCAGGGTCTGATCTCGGTGTCGATCCCGACGGAATGGGCCGAAGTAGACGGCACGCCGAATCCGAACTTCGGACCGAGCGTCTGGGCTTCTCCCGACATCGCGGGCTGGCGAGACACGTGGGCAGTTCCCGGCATCATCGTCGAATCGGCCCCGGGTCGGAACGCGGCGGATATTGGCGCACTCCTCCTTGAGCGGGACTTCTCGGGGGTTTGTGACGACCTCAGCTCCGAGCCCTACGAAGACCCGCTGTGTGCGGGAACACTGCAGATCTACGGCAACTGCGGCGGCACCGACACGTACTACATCATCCTTGCTGCAGCTCCGCTGAATGCCGGCTATCTCGTGCGAGTCGAGGTGCAGGCGCCACAGCAACGCGACCTCGAAGCGGCCGATGAGGCGTTGGCCACCTTCGTCGCCAACATCTAGCGAACAACGTATTCCTCTCTCTGACTGGCTGCCCCTACGGTGGGGACAGCCAGCCACGAGAGGTCTCCGTGCAAAGAACCGAACACATTATCGAGGGCACGTTTGCCTATCGATTCGAAGGCCCCAACCCCGACCATGCATTGCTTGTCATTCATGGCATGGGTGGACACGGCGGCATCTACGACGAGTTCTGCGGGCACCATGCGTCCCGAGGCGTCGACGTGTGGTCCGTGGATCTGCCCGGTCACGGCCGATCAGCGATGGCCAGCCGTCAAGGCCGGTGGACCGTCAACGAATGGGTCGAGGCCTGCGCGAAAGTGGCTGCCCATATCTACGACCGCACTGGTCTTCCGGTGTTTGCCAAGGGATCCAGCCTGGGCGTGATGCCGGCGTACGGCGTGGTGGGAGCCTCGGAGCATGTCGCCGGTGCAATCCTCATGGGCTACGCCGTCCCCGGCACCGATGCGGCTTTGCAGTCGCCGTGGCGCACCCCCGACGGCCGTCGCATCCTGGCCGAAGTCGGCGAGACCGCCCGCTTCGATATTCGCCGATTCCTGGATCTCGATGAGGACTACGGCTACAAGGGCGCACTCGAGCAGAAGGAAACCGACCCGCTCAATAGTTGGTACTTCGACCTCGCGTCCTACGCCACGCTCTACACCTACGACCCAGTGGTGGCCCCCGCCGACAACACGAGTCCAATCCTCTTTACGGTCGGCGAGAACGACCCAATTGCGGCGCCCGCAATCGTTCGTGCCGTCGCTGCCCTTGTTGGCGGCCCGGTGGAGGTGTACGAACACTCGGGAGGAGTGCACCAGCTAATGATGTTCCACACGCGGGAGTACTCCCCGATCGTGGCCGAGTGGTGTCGTCGCCAACTCGCAGCCGTTGCCGACCAGAAAGCCGAGTGAGATGACCGTCACGCAACCAACTGGGGTTCATCACCTCGCCATTTCCACCGCCAACGTGAAGACCCAAATCGAGTTCTTCACCCAGGTGCTCGGCGCGAAACTTGTGGCGTTGTATTGGATGCACGGTGTCGAGGCCTGGCATGCGTTCGTCGAGCTCAACCCATCGTGTTCGGTCGCCTTCGTCGAGATGACGGCGAGCCGCAAGATCGAGGCCATCCCAGGGGTGACACCTTCGGGCACACCGGGCGACCCGTCCGCTCCGGGCACGATGCAACACGTCGCCTTCAACGCCGACGACCTCGACCAACTGCTCCGCTTACGTGATCGCATTCGTGACCATGGCGTCACCGTGCTCGGTCCAGTCGACCACGGCATGTGCCACTCGATCTACTTCGGCGGTCCCGAAGGGTTGACCCTCGAGGTCGCCACATCGCCCTCCGCCATCCCGGCCGACAATTGGATCGACCCGGAGGTGGTCGCGCTCGCCGGGATCAGCACCGACGAACTCGCGAGCTATCGCTACCCACCGGCTGACCCGGCTGGTGAGCCTGGGTCGGTGGCCCAGCCCCCGCTCGACACCACGAAGCCCGCGCTGGGGTATCCCGAAGAGGTACTCGCGATCCTTGCGACGATGTCCGACGACGATGTCGCCGCATCGATGAAGTATCCCGATCCGCCCGTCCCCACTCCGGGTGCGTCGTGAGCCGCGTTTCCGTCGCCAAGCCCGAGGTCGCCGATTATGTCGTCGCCCACAGCACCCGTCCCGATGCCATCCAGCGAGCTCTGATCGAAGACACCAGCGAGAAGGTCGGGACGATGTCGATCATGCAGATCGGCCAGGACCAGGGCGCGTTCATGTCGATCCTGGCCGCCACGATGCAGCCGAAGTTCGCAGTCGAGGTCGGCACGTTCACCGGCTACTCCGCGCTGTGCATCGCGCGCGGCCTCGCGCCCGGCGGGCGCCTGCTTTGTTGCGACATCAGCGGCGAGTGGGCCTCTATCGGCCGTCCCCATTGGGAGGCAGCCGGCGTTGCCGACCAGATCGACCTGCAGCTTGCGCCTGCACTCGAAACGCTGCAGGCACTCCCGGCCGAACCCCCGATCGACTTTGCTTTCATCGATGCGGACAAGGGCGGCTACCAAGGCTACTACGACGAGATCCTCGCTCGCCTCTCCCCTCGGGGCGTCATCCTCATTGACAACACGCTGTGGAGCGGCGCGGTGTTGCCCGACTCGGGAGCGGAAGACGATGACACGATCGCCCTTCGGAAGCTCAATGACTTCATCGCCGCCGATGAACGCGTCGAAGTGGTTCAGCTCACCGTGGGCGATGGCATCACGATGGTGCGTCGTCGAGGTTGACCAACCGAATCATGGGCTCCACGTCTTCCTCGGCCTGATTCCACCGAAGCCCGATCGTGCCGTGTGTATGCCCGTGGGTTGTCATCCAATTGCCGAAGCCGGGATCACGATGGGCAAGAACGATCTGGACTGATCCGTCGTCTTCGTAGCGAACGGTGTGTTTGTTGATCGTGACGGGAAGCCAGCGATAGTCGAGGCTTTCCATCCACCGATTGTTCACCTGGAAGTTCCAGTAGGAGCACTCGGGAGGCGTGAACTTGATGACCAGCGCCTCGTTTTTTTCAAGTCGAAAACCGCCATGCCGGAAGATCTGATTTGGGTCTCCCCACGCGCCGCCCATCGGCGCCGCCTTCGTGGTGAACGCGTTGCAGCTCTCCTCCATAAGGTCGTCGACCCAACCCGTGAAGATCTCTGAACAACCGGCAACAAACATCGATGCACCGGCCAGTGACTTTCCCAGCCCCTTTGCCGTGAGATTCTTCGGTAACTCGTCATGGTCGAGACACTCGATGCGCAGGTCGGCCTCGGTCTCTGTTGTGCGGTCGAGGAAGAACTGTCGGATGCCGAGGCTGCCGGGTTCGGGGCCGGTCGGTACCCAGTTGTGCTCGTGCGCCGTGGGGCCAACAAAGATTTCGATTTGGCCATCGTCGTCAACCAAAAGATCGTTGCCGTCGATAAAGCCCATCAAACCCAGTCGATCCTGACCCGCCCCATAGTTGCCCGCGAACGCGCTGATGGACAGATAGTGAACGGTGCCGCGATGGCCGGTGATTCGATAGTTCAGTCGGCCATCAATCGGAGTAGTCATGTAGTTCGAGTCGGGGTTATCTGACCCGATTTTCAGCTGATACGGCATTGGTCGAACGACGGGAAACTTCGAATCGCCCGTCTCGAAATAGCTACTCAGCCCGCCGCGAAGAAGGCGAGTGAGGTAGCGATAACCCTCCGCCTTGTCGAGATCGTCTTCGGAGCGCTCCTGCACCAAATCGCCAACGGCCTTCAGCTGATCACAGAACTCCGCCCAGGCTTCCCCGGACAGAACCTTCTCATCGTCGCTCATAGGCGCCGACGCTAGAGCAGGAGGCCGTTCGTTCGCTAGATCGATGCCTCGTCGTCGTGGACTTCAGCAATCTCATTTGTCGCGATCGACTTGGGATCCGGCGGCGGTGCCATCGGGTGATCACCCTGATGACGGAACCAGACGGTCTGCTGCGGGAACGGGATCTCAATGCCCGCCTCGTCCAGTGCCACCTTGAGCCGAAAGCGCAGCTCACGCTCGACCGCCCACTGCTGTGATGGTTCGGTCTTCACGACTAGGCGCAGGGCAACCGACGACGCACCGAGGCTTTGCACGCCCCACACTTCGGGGCGTTCCATCACTTCATCGTCGCCCCACTCTGGGTCTTCCCATAGCCCGTCAGCCACCCGCTGGATCACTCCCTGGGCGAGGGTGAGATCGGTGTCGTAAGAGACCTCGACATCGATCAATGCCCGCGACCACAGCTGGCTGTAGTTCCCCACCCGCAGGATCTCGCCGTTAGGAACATGCCAAACGGTGCCGTACACATCGCGGACCGCCGTGGACCGCAGCGAGACCTTCTCGACCGTGCCGGTGGCATCACCCACGTCGATGATGTCGCCCACGCCGTACTGATCCTCAATAAGCATGAACAGGCCGGAGAGAAAGTCCTTCACGATCGACTGCGCACCAAAGCCCAGCGCAATACCGCCGATACCGGCGCCCGCGATGAGCGGCGCGAGATCAATCTGGATCTGGCCGAGCACGAGCATGGTGGCGACAATCCACACCGCCGAGACGACGATGCTGCGAAGAACGAGCCCGATCGTTTCGGCCCGGGCCGTAGCGCGTTTCTTCTCGGTCTCTTCGATAAGCAGTCGACCCGGGCCCCGCTCCCGCAACGACCGGAAACGCTCATCGGAGGGCGCCGCCACTTGCGCCACGAAGCGACCAACCACACGCTGTAGCACCTTCGAAAGGATCCACGCGACGAGCAGAATGAGCATGATGCGGATCGGCCGATCGAGCATCCATTCGGCCGCGACTGCGAAGAACCTGCTGCCGGTCCATTCGAAGACCTGCTCGCAGACGTAGGAGATATCGGATGAGCCGCAGGCGTCGGCGAGTCCCTCCGCGTCTTGAGCAGGAAGGAGGACGGCGGCGGCAAGCATAGGCGAACGCTACGACGGCGCCGTTGAGAGACGGTGGACCGGGGCGATTTCCTGTAAATCTGAGACTTTCTCTATAATTATCTTGTATGCACCAGTTTCGAATGGGCCACGCAGCGCGATTGCTCGGCGTGAGCACCGACACCGTTCGCCGTTGGGCCGACCAAGGGCGGCTAGAGACGACCCGTACTTCAGGCGGCCATCGCGAAGTCGAAGGCACTGAACTGGCGCGCCTGGCCCTCGAACTCGGCGACGCACCCGCCAGCGAAGCCGCCACCGTGTCCGCTCGAAATCGCTTCCCCGGACTGGTCACTCGTGTCGTCCGCGACACCGTGATGGCACAGGTCGAGATCCAGGCGGGACCGCACCGAATCGTGTCGCTCATCTCTGCAGAAGCCGTCGATGCTCTCGGCCTCGAACCCGGCGTACCGGCAGTCGCGTCGATCAAGTCGACCAACGTCATCGTCGAAAGACCATGATACGTGGAGTGCTCACGGCGATGGCGGCGCTGATTCTCAGCGGTTGCGGGACCGGTGGTTCAGGGGACGCGTCGCTCGCCTTCTTCCCCTCGTCGATGAGTTTCGTTGGCGAATTAGCCGAGAAAGCCGAGGGCCTCGACGCTCCCGAGTTTGTGTTCGCGGGCAGTTCGCGTTTGGTCGCGCAACTCGATGACGGCGCCGATGCCGCCGTTCTCGTGACCGCCGATGAGGAGACGATGCAACGCGCTCGCGACCATGGTCTCGTGGTCGAAGACCTGGGGATCGTGGCCCGCAACCGCCTCGTTCTTGCGGTTGCTCCCGGGAACCCGGGAAAGATCACCTCGGTCGACGATCTCGATGACGGCTCGCTACTGCTCGGAGTCTGCGCGCCGGAGGTGCCCTGCGGCCGTTTGGCCCGAGAGGCAACCGAGACGCTCGGCCTTGCGATTCGCGTCGACACCGAAGAGGCCAACGTTCGCTCGTTGACGGTGAAGATCGATACCGGGGAGCTCCACGGCGGACTGATCTATGCCACCGATGCGCTGGCCTTCGATCTCAAGACAGTCGACGACGACACGCTCGCCGCATTCACCACGGAGTACCCGGCCGCCCGCGTGGGCAACGGCGATGTCGGCATTATCGACTATCTCCGCTCCCCCGCCGGCCAAGCCGCACTCACCGACCACGGGTTCGAGCGACCATGACCACCCCACGCCGGACGATTCCGCGGCCGCTCATACTGCCTGCCGTTCTCGCGGTCGCGTTGCTGGTCCTCCCGGTCTTCGGGCTCCTCCTAGAAGCGCCATGGTCGAGCCTGATCGAACGACTCACCAGCGAAGCAGTTCTGGACGCCATGCGCGTCTCCCTCGTGGTGAGTGCTTCTGCCGCGGCGCTGTGCCTCGCCCTTGGACTTCCCCTTGCATGGGTGCTGGCCAATAGCGAGCGACGAGGCATCGGCGTGATGCGGGCGTTCGTGCTCCTGCCGATGGTGCTGCCGCCCGTCGTTGGCGGCACCGCACTACTCTTCGCTCTCGGCCGCCGCGGCTTTTTCGGCGAATGGCTCGACTGGGGCGTCGGAATCACCCTGCCCTTCACGACGGCCGGTGCCATCGTCGCCGCGACGTTCGTGGCGCTTCCCTTCTTCGTCACGACGCTCGAATCATCGCTACGCGAACAAGGCACCAACCTCGACGAGGCTGCCGCCGCCGTTGGTTCGTCACCCTGGGCGACCTTTGTACACGTCACGCTGCCGACGCAGCGTGGCGCGATCGCAGCGGGCCTCGCCCTGTCGTGGGCTCGAGCGCTTGGCGAGTTCGGCGCAACGATCACCTTCGCCGGAAGTCTCGGCGGACGCACCCGCACCCTTCCACTCGAGACGTTTCTTGCGCTCGAAAGTGATCCCGAGTCGGCCGTGGCGATCAGCGTTCTTCTCCTCGCCGTCAGTCTCACCGTCTTGATTGCACTGCGCGGGAAGTGGTTCGCCCGATGAGCTCCATCAAGGTCTCCGGCCAGATGCAACGGGGCGACCTCTCACTCCAACTCGATCTCGGCCTCGAAGTAGGGCTCACGATGATCACCGGGGCGAATGGCGCCGGGAAGACCAGCCTCCTGCGGCTCATCGCCGGTTTCGAACGGCTCGACGCGGGCCACCTCACCCTCGATGGACACACAGTGGACGATGCGGCTCGCACCTTCGTTCCGACTCATCAACGCTCCATCGCCTACGTGTTCCAAGATCATCGGCTGTTCCCCCATCTGAGCGTGCTCGACAACGTGGCGTTCCCTCACCGCCGTCGCGGCGTCAAGAAGGCCGCGGCCTCGGCTCGGGCACAGATTCACCTGACCGATGTCGGCTTGTCCGAGCAGGCGGCCATCCGCCCGACACAGCTCAGCGTCGGTCAGCAACAACGGGTCGCCCTGGCGCGAGCACTCGCCACGCCGGCCGACATTCTTCTGCTCGATGAGCCGCTCGCCGCCGCCGATGATGAGTCGCGCGGTGCACTCCGCGAGCTCATCATCAATGCGCCGCATTCGACCGTGCTCTGGGTGACCCACGATCCCGATGATGCCGACCGCGGCGATCACCGGATAGCAGTGGCCGAGGGCCGCGTGGAGCAGAATCGGAAGCGATGATCCCCACCGACCCGCTCGACCGCTTCCGTCTCGACGACCGAGTCGCCATTGTCACCGGCGCAAGTTCCGGCCTTGGCGTTCGCTTCGCCCACACCCTCTCGTCCGTCGGCGCCAAGGTTGTGATCACCGCCCGCCGCGCTGATCGCTTGACCGCGCTGGCCAAGGAATTGCCCGACGCACTTGCCGTCCCCCTCGACATCACCGCCGATGGCGCGGCCGACGAACTCATCGATGCCGCGGTCGCCCACTACGGCCGCATCGACATCGTGGTGAACAACGCGGGCACCAGCACTGCCACCCCGGCGTTGCAGTTCGATGCTGCCGCGTTTCGGCGCGAGATCGAGATTGACCTCGTGGCCCCCTACGCTGTCGCCCGAGCCGCTGCCGCCTGGGCGATCCCCGCCGGCCACCCGCTGAGCATCATCAATATCGGCAGCGTCCTCGGATTCGTGGGTGGCGGCAAACTCCGCGTGCCCGGCTACGCCGCAGCCAAGGGCGGCATCCACAACCTCACTCGTGAACTCGCCTCAGAGTGGGCCCGCAAGGGGGTACGAGTGAACGCGATCGCGCCGGGGTGGTTCGAAACCGAGATGAACGAAGAGATGTTCGCCAACACCAGCTCCACTGCATACATGGAGAACGGCGCCCCGATGGGCCGAGCCGGAGTCGAAGGTGAACTCGACGGCGCCCTCCTCCTTCTCGCCGGCGATGCCAGCTCGTTTATGACCGGAAGTATTATTCCCGTCGACGGCGGGTGGACCGCGGTCTAACTCAGTCAGTACCGTGCAAACGATGTCCAGTCTCCACACCCGCGGACTTTCCGTCTCCTTTGGCGGAATCCACGCCCTCTCGAGCGTGTCAATCGAGGTTCGTCCCGGCGCGATCACCGGCCTCATCGGGCCGAACGGCGCCGGGAAGACCACCTTTATCGACGCCGTCACCGGCATGGTGCCGTCCTCGGGCCATGTCGCGCTCGACGGCGCCGAAGTCTCCGGTCTTCCCGCCAGCCAGCGGGCCCAACGCGGCCTCGTCCGTACCTTCCAAACCCTGGAACTCTTCGAGGACCTCTCGGTCGAAGACAATCTCGCCGCCGCCGCCATGCGTACTCCCTGGTGGCAGTTTCTGGTCGACGCGATGCGGCCAACCCGGAACACAAAGCCCATCCCCGCAGTGGAAGAAGCTCTCGAACTTCTCGGCCTCACCGACGACCGGCACCGGATGCCGTCCGACCTCAGTCACGGCACCCGCCGCCTCGTCGGTGTCGCCCGGGCGGTTGCCGCCTCACCCAAAGTTCTCCTGCTCGACGAACCGGCCGCCGGGCTCGACTCCGCCGAAAGCCGAGCGCTCGGCGCCCAGCTACAGGCCGTCGCGGGCACCGGCATCACGGTGTTCCTGATCGATCACGACATGGGGTTGGTGCTCGAAGTGTGCGACCACATTCATGTGCTCGACTTCGGCGAGGTCATCGCGAGTGGCACGGCCGACGAGATTCGAAACAACCCGGCCGTAGTCGCGGCCTATCTCGGTCGAACGGCGGAGAAGACATGAGCGTCCTCAAGATCGAACAGCTCGAAGCCGGTTACAACGGCGTTCCCGTCGTGCGCGGCCTCAACCTCACGGTCGAGCCCGGTGAAGTAGTCGCCCTACTCGGACCCAACGGTGCCGGAAAGACCACCACGCTGCGAACGATCTCTGGCCTGCTCCCAGCAATCTCTGGTTCGGTGTCGGTACTCGGCGCACCTACCGACAGTCGTCGCCCGTTCAAGGTGGCACGACGCGGCGTTGCCCATGTCGCCGAAGACCGGTCGTTGTTCCCCGGCCTCTCCGTCAGGGAGAACCTTCGCCTCGCCACGGGCCTCAAACGCAGAGACCGGGCCGCGGCTTACGACCGAGCGGTCGATGTCTTCCCGCCCCTCGCCCCCCTTATGAACCGCCAGGCCGGCCTTCTCTCTGGCGGCGAGCAACAGATGCTGGCCGTGGCCCGCGCGATTGTCACCGGCCCCCAGCTGCTCCTCGTCGACGAGATGAGTCTGGGCCTCGCGCCCGTCATCGTTGAGGAGATGTTGCCGGTGGTTCGCCGAGTCGCCGACGAACTCGACGCCGCGGTGATCGTGGTCGAACAACACATCCATCTCGCGCTCGAACTGGCCGACCGTGCCGTCGTTCTCGCCAATGGCGAAGTCGTGCTCGACGGCGATGCGGCGTCGTTCCGTGGCGACCCAAGCCAAATCGAAGCCAGCTATCTCGGCTGACCGAACGATCGCCGCCTTCCCCGCGGCCATCGCGAGTGTTGTCGGTGGCGTGCTCGTCATCACTGCGTCGAGCGACGACGGTTTCGTCATCTGTCCGTTCCGTCGATGTACGGGCGGCTACTGCCCCGGCTGCGGCGGCACCCGAGCTCTCCACCGCCTGGGCCGAGGCGACGTCGTTGGCGCCTGGCAGCACCACCCGTGGGCGGTGCTGCTTGCCGTGCAGGCGGTGATCATCGGCGTGGTCCTGCTATTCGCCGCGGCGTGGCGCGACCGGCTCCGTCAACTGCTGCTGCCGGTAGCCGTCGCCAACACCATCCTGGCGCTCGGAATCTGGATACTGCGCCTACAGGCGGGGTCGGTCCCGACCGGCGGGCTGGGGTAAGCAGACCTAGATCGCTCGCCCGGAATCGGCCCAATAGGGCTCCCGTAGCTCGCGCTTCAGGATCTTGCCCGTGCCCGTTCTCGGCATCTCGTCGATGAAGTCAACCGACCGAGGCCGCTTGTAGCCGGCGAGCTTCTCTTCGCAGGCCGCCAGTAACGCGGCCGCAACCTCAGCGGAGTCGAACCCGCCGTCGGAGAGCTGAACGATCGCCTTGACCTCTTCACCGAACTCCTCGTTGGGCACACCGATGACCGCAACATCGCTGACCGCGTGGTGGTCGGCCAACACCGCTTCGATCTCAGCTGGGTAGATGTTGACACCGCCGGAAATGATCATGTCGATCTTGCGATCAGACAACCAGAGGTAACCGTCGTCGTCGATGTGGCCCACATCACCCGTGGTGAAGACACCGGGCTCGAGGTGAGCCTCCGCCGTCTTCTCCGGATCGTTGTGATATTCGAAGTCGCTGCCCATCGCGCTCTTGAAATAGAGCGTGCCGGTCTTGTTGGCTTCGAGATGGTTGCCGTCGTCATCGACGACGAACACCTCCATCGACTCAAGCGGCCGCCCGACGCTGCCACCCTTTTCGAGCCAGTCGGGAGAGTGAATCACAGAGATGAACGCACCCTCAGTGGAGCCGTAGTACTCGTGGACGACCGGGCCGAGCCAGTCGATCATTGCCCGCTTCCACGGTGGCGGACACGGCGCCGCGCCATGCCACATTGCGGTGAGCGACGATCCGTCGAACGACGAGCGGACCTCTTCGTCGAGATCCAGCATGCGCTTAAACTGGGTTGGCACCAGGTGGACGTTGGTGACCTCGTACTCATCGATGAGACGAAGGGTTTCGGCCGCGTCGTACTTGTGTCGCATCACGACGGTCGAACCGTTCACGAGCGGCATGAAGCTGAAGGCCCACTGGGCCGAGTGGTAAGCGGGACCAGCGAGCAGCGTCGTGCCGCTGGCGGGGACGTAGGCGTCCATGCTCGAACAGATAAGCGCGAAGATCTCTGACGGAATCCCCTGGCCTCCAGAGAGCATGCCGCGCACACCCTTCGGCCGACCGGTCGTACCAGATGTGTAGAACATCGGCCCACCGAGAAGCTGCTCTTCGAGGGGTTCGTCGGAGCCCGATGCCACGAGGTCTTCGTAGGCATCCAGCGGGCCCGGTCCGGCAACCGCACTGAACTCAATCGTGGACGCTCGTTCGTCGGCGAGCGCCGCTTCAGCGATCTCCACGAAACGTTCGTCGACAATGAGGGCACGGGCGCCGGAGTCGTCGATCACATAAGCCAGCTCATCGGCCACCCAGTGCCAATTGACGGGCACGACGGTGAAACCCGTGTGCGCGGCCGCGAGGAGGACCTCGTAGATCTCGCGACGGTTTCCCATCATCACCACGATGGTGTCGCCGGAGCCGATGCCGCGATCGGCAAAGGCCCGAGACAGCCGGGTGACCCGGGTCTTCAGCTCGCTCCAGGTAGTGGAGCCGGATTCGTCAACCAGCGCGGGACGATCCGGGTGTTCGGCGACATGTTTGTCGAGGAGAATTGCCATCAGCCGCGGGGCATCCAGTTGCCATGGGAGCCGTAGGGCACCCGCTGGGGCGTGAACACTCGGGCAACCGGCAGACCACTGAAGTTCTGGGCATCGATGATGCGGAGTTCGCTGACATCGGTGCTGAGATCGTGACCGAAGAGCACGATCCATCCGTCGTCCTCGGCGCCGCCTTCGCCGCGAGGCACGAACACTGGCTCGCCGCCGTTGACGTTGCCCAAACCGTGAACCTCGGCGATGCCGGTCTGAAGGTCGTACTTATACAGCTCCTGCCCCATCGACGGGTTATCTGCGGTGCTGCCGAGCTGTTGGGTGTAGCCGAAGCGAGTCGGCAACCCGACGAGCCGGTCGTTCACACGAGGGAAGTCGGACTTGCGGTCATCGAGGTGTTCTTCTTTCACGGTGCCAGCGGTGAGATCGATGGTCCAGCGCCAGAGTTCGGCCTTGCCGGAGATGTCGTCGAAGCCACCGTCCATGAATGTGTCGAGGCGGCAAACGACCATCACGATCTTGTCGCCCTCTTCCCAGGAGTTCACCGGATGCAGGACGTAGCCTGGCTCAACATCGAACCAGCGGACGTCGGCATCGCCGCCGTCGCGAGGCATGACACCGAGGCGAGATCCATTGTCGGGGTTCCATCCGAATGGGGCTTCGCCCGCGATGGCCTTGTCGAGGCTGAAGCAGACCGGAAGATCCATCCAGACGACATGGTTCCGCGTGATGTTGAAGTCGTGCATCATCACGCCGGAGGGGAGGGTGATCGGTTCGGCTCGGATCAGCGTTCCCGCCGCATCAAATCGGTAGTAGCACAGGAACTCGGGCCCAACGACGCTGTAACCAAAGGCCAACATTTCGCCGGTCACCGGGCAGATCTTGGGGTGCGCGGTAAAGGGTCCAACGATCTGCCCATCGAAGTTCGCCATGCCGATCGTGTTGAGATCGCGGTCCATCTCGTAAGGAGCAAAGCCCTCGTTCAGCGCGAAGAGCCGGCCCGCGTGCGCGACGATGTTTGTGTTGGCCGGCGAGTTGGCCGGGTCCATCGACATGCCGTCGGTTCCGCCTTCGAGCGCCGGCGTTCGCACGTACCGGTTATGGATCGAAGCCTTGCCGTCGCGAATGTCAACTGCGTGGACCATGCCATCACCGAAGAACCAGTGATCGCTGTGTCCGCTGAGCGGGTTGAATCCATTGCGCATGTAGACGCCGTCGATCTCCCCGGGGATCTCGCCTTCGACCTTGAGGTCGTGGACGCTGAGCTCCTCCTTGATCGGGCCGTAGTTGCCCTGCAGGTGCCACGGCAGCTCAGTGCCAGATTCGGTGGTGTTTGCCTCGGTCGCAGTCATGGATGTCCCCCGGTTGCAGCGCGGCGCAAAGAAGCGCTTGTCGAAACATACCTCACTGGGTTAACACTGTTAAGTCGACGCGGACTATCGTCCGTGACTGAACCGTGGGGGAATTCAAATGTCGTTGGCCAAAGCTGCACGTAACCGTCTGTTGGTGAGTCTCGGCATCCTTGCCCTGTTCGCTGCCGCCTGCAGCGAACCGGCAACCGAAACCACCGACTCCACCTCCACAACGACTGCCACGGCCGCGCCCACCGACGACACGACACCTAACACGCCGGACCCGGTCGAGTCCGTCCCCGAGGGCGACGGCACTTCGATCGTCGAACGCCTCGCGGGCGAAGAGTGGTTCCTCGGCACAATCCCGGATCTCCCCGTCGAAGCCGACACCACGCTCGAACCGATCAAGATCGGCATCATCAACCAGGAAGACTCACCGGCGGGCTCCTTCCCTGAACTCCGCTTCGCCGCCGATGCCGCCGTCAACTTCATCAACGCCGAACTCGGCGGTGTCGAAGGACGGCCGATCGAGCTCTTCCCGTGCGCAACCAACTTCAGCGTCGAAAGCTCCCAGGGCTGCGCCCAAGAGCTGGTGCTCGAAGAAGTAGTCGCCCTTGTCGGTGGGCTCGACGTTCTCGCCTCCGGCGCCCTTCCCGTCCTCGAACAGAACGGCCTCCCGATCGTTGGCGGCATCCCCGCGGGGCTCGCCGAGCAACGCAGCCCCTCCTCGTTCGCCTTCTCCGGTGGAACGTCTGGCGGCATGGCGGCCATGATGCAGCACGCCGCCGACCAGGGTTACAAGAAGGCCTTCATCGCCTATGGCGACTTCGAATCGTTTAAGGTTGCTGCCGAAGAGTACGGCGCTCGCGTCGCCGAGAGCCTAGGCATGGAAGTGCGACTCAACGCCTTCCCCCTGTTCGGCGCCGACTACACCCGAGTGCTGAACGATGCGAAGGCGTTCGGCGCCGAAGCGGTCGTCATCAATGCCGCCGACACGGCCTGCGTGCCGGTGATGCAAGGCTTCCGCGACCTCGGCTTCGAAGGCACCCTCTACATGTTCGGGTCGTGTGCGGCCGAACACGTCATTGCCGAGGCCGACGGCGCCAACTTCGGTGTGGTCTTCAATAGCGAAGGACCTCCCAACGCCGACGATATCGAGGGGCAAATCTTCGACTTCGCGTCGAACGAATACAACAACGGCGACGCCCAAGCGGCCGGCACCGTTGCCTTCCGTGGGATGATGAACCTCTATGCAATTCTGATCGAGCTCGGCGCCGACAACATCACCAGTGCCGGCATCGTCGATGCGCTGCAGAATTCCGTGGATCGTGAGAGCTTCTGGGGCCACAACTACACCTGTGACGGCAAGCAGGTGCCCGGCCTGCCGTCGCTCTGCGCCCCGCAACAGACGCTCATGACGATCAACGGCTCGTCCCAGGACGATCTCGAGTTCATCTCGGACTGGATCGACACCGTTGCCCTCTTCGAAGCCGCCTTCGCTGAGTAAGCGCGCCCGATAGTTGTGACAACTTTCATCTCCAACCTGCTTCTTGGGCTCGGCGTCGGCGGGGTCATAGCGGCCCTCGCCGTTGGTGTTGTTGTCACCCATCGCGCCAGCAACGTCATTAACTTTGCCCACGCAGCACTCGGCGGCTATCTGGCGCTCTTCTACTACGAGTTCCGTGAGAGCGGCGACGTCGTACAACCGCTGTTGCTGCCGTTTGTGCCGGCCAAGTTCCACTTTCTCGACCGGCCGACCGTGGTCAGTGCGCTGCTCGTCACATTGGTGATCTCCGCGCTCGTCGGGTTGGCGACCTATTGGCTGATCTTCCGGCCGCTGCGCACCGCTCCGCCGTTGGCCCGCATCGTCGCTTCGCTGGGCTTGATGATTTATCTCATCGGCGTCATGGACGTCCGTTTCGCCGACGACCCGGCTTTCGACGGGCCGCTCCCCAACGGGATCGTTGAGTTCGCCGGCACCTTTATTCCGGCCGACCGCTACCTGCTGGCAGCCATCGTCGTGATCGCGGCGCTGATCATCAGCGCGTTGAGCAAGTTCACAAACTTTGGACTGGCAACACGAGCAAACGCCGAGAACGAGAACGGCGCGGTGCTCTTGGGTATCTCGGCCGACAAGATCAGCGCCCTGAACTGGATGCTCGCCACGCTCGTCGCAGGCGGCGCGATGATCTTGGCGGCGCCGATTCTCAACAATCTCGATCCCGCGACGACAGCCCTCTTGGTCGTTCCGGCGCTCGGCGCGGCACTCCTCGCCCGATTTTCTTCGGTCGGCGTTGCCGCTGCGGCGGGCCTCGGGATCGGCATGTTGCAGTCCGAAATTCAAGCCGCCCAATCTGAGTGGGAAAGCTTGAACGGGCTCGGCCTGGCCGAAGGTCTTCCGTTCCTGCTCGTCCTGCTCGCTCTCACCCTTCGCAGCGACCGGATCGTCGGTCGGGGCGATCTCCAGATGCCTCGTCTGCCCAGCGCGCCCGATCCCACACGGACAATGTGGGTCACGATGGTTGTCGTAACCCTCGGCGTCGTCGGCCTGTTCACCCTTGAGAGCGAATGGCGCCAGGCCATCATCTTGTCGGCGATCTCGGGTGTGATGGCGCTCTCGGTGATCGCGCTCACCGGTTTCGTCGGCCAGATCTCGCTTGCCACCTTCGCCCTCGCCGGTACCGCAGCCTTCAGCATGGTGAAGGCCGGCGACCTCCTGGGACTGGGCTTCCCGTGGACTCCGATTCTTGGCACTCTCGTCGCTGTGATCGTCGGCACGCTGGCCGGGCTTCCCGCCATCCGCGTGCGAGGCCTCACCCTGGCAATCGCATCGCTCGCCGCCGCGGTTGCGGTGGAACAGTTGCTGTTCAAGTGGGACTGGCTGACGGGCGGCATTGAAGGTTCACGACCCGACGCCCCGGCCATCGCCGGCCTCGATCTGCAGATCACTGCCAGTGGGGCGAATTTCCCCCGCAAGGAGTTCGGCATTCTCTGCCTGTTCGCCCTGTTGTTCGCGATGTATGTCGTGGTGAACCTTCGACGGAGTGCAACCGGGCGTCAGTGGCTCGCGGTTCGCGCCAATGAGCGGGCCGCCGAAGCAATCGGCATATCGGCCCCGCGGGTAAAGCTGTCGGCCAACGCCGTCGCCGCGTTCCTGGCGGGCATCGCGGGCACCCTCACCGCCTATCAACACAACATCGTCTCCACCACGTCGTTCGGCGCCATCAAGTCGCTGGTCCTGGTGGCGATGACCTACCTCGCGGGCATCGCCGCCCCCGCCGCCGCTCTCCTGGCTGGCGCCCTCACCGAGAAGGGCCTGCTCACCGCGGGTATGGACCAGATGAACGACGACGCGTCGCAGTATCAGTTCGCAATCAGTGGCCTCTTCCTGATCATTGCGGCCATCAAGCTCCCCTCCGGCGGCATCGGAACTTCCGCCCGGGCGATCAAACGAGCGCAGAAGGCAAAGACACCATGAACAAGATACGGATACCGCTCACCGCCGAACGCATCGTTGACGCTTCGATCACGCTCATTCGCGAAAGCGGAGTCGAGGCGCTTTCTATGCGGGCATTGGCCACATCGCTGGGTGTCACCGCTCCCGCTCTCTATGCCCACTTCACGAGCCGCGACCAACTCCTGCGGGCCTGCGCGCAGGCCGGCTACGACGCGCTCGACGAACGATTCCAGAAGGAAAAGCCCGAGTCGCCCGTCGAAATGATCTGGGTCTCGAGTCGCAGCTACGTGCACTTCGCGCTCGACGAGCCCGAGCTCTTCTCGATGATGTTCATGTTCCGACCCGAGGCGATCGAGATTGCCGTCGAGGCCGATGTCGAACACGACGGCGCCACCACCGTCTTCAATTCAATGATCCACAACCTGGGGCTCGCCATCGAGTCCGGCGAGCTTCGACCCGCTGATCCACTTGAGTACGGCCTCGCCCTCTGGGCCTCCGTGCACGGCGTCGCCACCGTCGCCACTCTGGCCCCCGGCCTCGCCGTCGACCCGTTGCTCGACACCGTTGTGGGCGGCTTGATTGCCGGCTGGTCTACCTAAAGCAGCGGCGGCAGCGGAGCGCACCTCCTCCCCCATGGGTGCGCACCCGCCGCCCCGCAATCCCCGGGCACCCGAAGGTCCCGGTGAGAAACACACCCCGTCGCGGCGGACGACGAGGTGTGTCGGACGCCACATGTTGCGCCAGTTCGCGGCCCAGGTCAAGGGGTCGTTTCGGACCAACTGGATAGTTCTTCGGCACCCCAACGGAGTGGCATCTCAGATTTGCGGAGCGAGTCCCGCCACTTCAGCGACTGGCACGAGCTTGGTGTGCACGACGGGCGCGATGCCAGGCCGGACGAACCGCAGCCCCATTACGCCGTGATCGTGGGTGCGAGGTTCGATCCAGTTCGCTACACCCGGGTCCGCGTGGGCGACGACGATTCGAACCCGGCTGCCATCGCGCACCGCGTTTTCCTTGTCGATATAGCCCTCACCGGTCGCATAGTTCGCGAGGTTCTCCATCCAGTGGTTGCAGAGTTGGAAGTTCCAGTGCTGTGTGGTGGGTTCTTCGAAGTCGACCACGAGCGCCATTCCTTCGGGCACGCGCCAGTAGCCGAACTCGAAATGGCGGTCGTCGGGTGAGCCGCCGATGCGCTCGTACCACTCACGGGTGAATTCGGTCTCGTTCTCGCGGGTGAGTAGATCTCGTGTCCACCCCGCATAGTCGGAGAGCAGCCCAAGAACGAGCTGCCCGCTCACGGCGAGCCGCGTCGACATGTCTTCCGGCGTGGGCGTGTGGGGCCGATCGTGTTCGTCGAGGCACTGGATCTTGAGACGCGGCTTTGTCTGCGTCGCACGATCGTCGTAGACGACCCGACCCATCAGCTCTCGGGTGGTGGACGCCATCGACATCCATGCACTGCCGTCTTTTGGCGGCTCAACCGAAAGAATGAAATCAACCGTGCCGTCTTCCGCGGCGAATTCCGCGAGCTCAGAGGTGTGCGGGGTGAGGGCCATGTTGGGGTTGAACGTCTCGAGGTAACCCTCGGGATCGCCGCCAGTGGAGAATGCACCGACGTTCTCGGGGATCGGTGGGCTCCAGGCCGAGAGGTGGGTGTAAACATCTCCCGCGGTGCCAGAGATCCGATAGCGATATCGGGCGTCGACGGGTTGGACGATGTGATCCTGATTCGGCGACTGAACACCGATGCCGCCGCTCAGCGGCGGAGGAATGATCCCGATCCGCGAAGGTTCGGTGCCGGGGATGACGCGCTCGATCCCGCGGAACGACGCCATGAGGATCATCCGGATGATGTAGCGGAAACCTTCCACCCGGTCCTGGCCATTGCCATCGGGTGTTTCGCGAAGAGCGATGTGTCCAGCGACCTTTAGGGTTTCGCAGAAATCATCCCAGGCCTGACCGTCATGGAGGCGCGCGGCGCGGGCCGCATCGAATTCACTCAGCACTGGTCCCCTTTGATTTGCCGAGAGCTTCGCAGAGGAACGCGAGTTGCACCAACAGAAGATTCTCCGCCACCTCTTCTTGCGGCGTCATGTGGGTGACACCCGACAACGGAAGGACGATGTGGGCGCGGCCAGCTTCAAGCAGGGACCGCGACAGTTTGAGAGTGTGAGCGGCGACAACATTGTCGTCGGCCAGACCATGGATCATCAGGAGCGGAGGAAACGGGACGCCCGGATCGAGCGATGCCGGCTCCACGGTGAGGTCGGTTCGTTCATAGTTTTCTGGCTCGGTGTCGGGATGGCCGAGGTAACGCTCGGTGTAGTGCGTGTCGTAGAGCCGCCAGTCGGTCACCGGCGCTCCCGCAACCGCCGCATGGAACACATCGGGACGACGCAGAACAGCAAGCGCAGCGAGATAACCACCAAAGGACCAGCCTCGAATTGCGACACGAGTGAGGTCGAGCCGCGGCTCGAGTTCCGACGCGGCCCCGAGAGCATCAACCTGGTCGTCAAGCACCGGAGCCGCTAGGTCGCCCCGGACCGCTCGCTCGAACGCCGGGCCTCGCCCGGGGGTGCCGCGACCGTCGGTGACGAGCACCGCGAACCCTTGATCGGCAAACCATTGCGAAGCGTGAAAGAGCGACCGGGATTGTTGGACGCGCTGGGCATGCGGGCCGCCATAGGGATCAAGCAGAACCGGGAGCCGAGCGTCGTCGGCGACCCCGTTGGGTAAGAGCAATGCCGCCGCCAGCTCCCGATCACCCAAGCGCAGCATCTTCATATTGAGAGAGACATCCGGCCGTTCGGAGTGATCGGTGATCGTCCCGATCGAGACTCCGGCCCGCACCACCGAAACCTGGGCCCCATCGAACGCCAAGCTGCGCGACACCCGCACCTGGGTGGGACCGCCGATCACCGCGCCGTGCACGCCGGCCGCCTCCGTTACCCACTCGATGGTGCCGTCCCAGCCAACGCAACCAACGTGGACCGATGTCGGTTCTCGCGACGCGGCAACAACCACACCGTCGGCATCTACCGAGATCACCCGCCGAATCTGTACCCCGTCGCCGGTGATTGCTTCGCCGTCGACACAGAGACGGCGAGCCGCGCCCCGGTCCTCCACCGTGATCATGCGGCCGCCCTGTCGAGCCGGAGTGCCGGGAATCAGTTCAACCCAATGATCGTCCTCGATACGGTGCATCTCAGAGACCGACCCATCGCTTGGGTCGACCTGGAACACCGCCAAGGTGCGCTGATCTCGGCTCTGCATCGTGAGCCAGATGCCATCGTCGTCCCACGATGCAGAGCCGAGATACTCCCAACCGCCGGATGGCCAGTCGATCGGGGCAGTGTCGCCGTCGAGCCAGACGATCGCGAGAGAAACCAGGGCATTCGCGGTACCCGCCGCGGGATAGCGCACCGGGGTCGGCGCCTCAGCCGGCGACACCGGTGCCGAGATCCACCATTCCTCGACCGGCGCCACGTCGACCCGTTCGACCAGCAGTGCGTCACTTTGCGGACTCCACCAATAGCCGCGGGTGCGGCCCATCTCTTCGCCCGCCACGAACTCCGCCGAACCCCACGAAACCGTGCTCGCCGCTTCCTGCGCGATCAGTCGGTCTTCGCCATCGACGATCGCGCGGAGAGCGTCGCCCGTGACATACCCCACGTGCTGCCCGTCGGGCGAGAGCCGCGGATCGAATACCCCGGCCACGGCCGGCAGCATCGAGACGACCCCTGTCGCAACATCGGCGCGGGCCAACTGCCCGCCGATCGCAAACACCACCGCGGCGAGGTCAGCGGTCGCGTCAAAGGCGACGATGCCCCCACCAGACTCTCGAGCCCGTTCGCGTCGGGTCCGCTCTTCCGGCGGCAGGTCGGTTTCGTCGACTCCTAAGGCGGCGGCATCCACCATGAGTCGCTCGGCGGCCGTGTCCGGATCGAACTCCCACAACGAGTTCACCGGATCGACGGGTCCGCCCGAGCGCAAAAAGAGCACCCGGTCGCCGGCGCTCGAAACTCGGAAGTCGCGCGGGGCCCCGAGCGTGAAGCGACGCGTGGCTGCTTGGCGGCGGGGAAAGGAACCGGAGGCGTGCATCTGCGTATGGTGGTCGCTCTGGGCCGCAGCTGCACGCATCTCGCCCGATCAACACCTCACAGGAGACGTTATGGACGCACACACAGGACCGATTCGTTGGGGTATTGCGGGAACCGGCGGAATCGCAACGAGCTTCGTGACGGACTTCGCCAAGCTCAACGATGGCGAGATCGTGGCGGTCGGCTCACGATCAGCCGAGACGGCCAATACGTTCGCCGCAACACATGGGATCGACTGCGCCCATGGCTCGTATGCGGATCTCGCGACTGACGCCGATGTCGACATCGTGTACATCGCCGGGATTCACCCGGTGCACGCCGAGCAGGCCGAACTCTTCCTCGCCGCGGGCAAACATATCCTCGTCGAAAAGCCCATCGCTCTCAACCAGGGCGAGGTCGATCGTATGATCGCGGCTGCGAGCGCCAACGATCGTTTCCTCATGGAAGCGTTGTGGATGCGGTTCAACCCGACCCACGTCGAGGCTTTCCGACGCATCCACAACGGCGACATCGGCGAGGTGCGTCGAATCACCGCCGATTTCTCCTTCGCTCTCCCGTTCGATGCCGGCCATCGACTCTACGACCGAGCCAAGGGCGGCGGCGCATTGCTTGACCTCGGGATCTACCCGCTCTCGATGGCATGGTGGGCGCTGGGCCAACCCGCGTCCGTCACGTCGACCGGCCACCTCGCTCCCACGGGTGTCGACGATGAAGTCAGCCTGTTATGCGAGTGGGAGTCGGGGGCGTCGGCGCTTCTCACCGCCGCACTTCGGCTCGCGGGCCCAATGACGGCCCGCATCGAAGGGACCAAAGGAGTCGTGGAGTTTCCGCTACCGGCTCACGCCAGCGCGACCGTCACCCTTCGCCGGGGCCCCGAAACCGAAACAATCGCAGGCGACTCGCCCGGCCTTCATCATCAGGTTGTCGAGGTGCACCGATGCCTGCGGGCTGGTGAGCTCGAAAGCCCCCGGATGCCGTGGGCGACCAGCCGGGCCATGATCGCCTACTGCGACGAGATTCGAGCCACCCTCGGCGTGCGTTACGAGACGGACTGACACTCGGGCTGGGCTGCGGCCAACCGCTCGTCTCGGCCGAGCCGATGATCGTCGAATGCCTGGAGGCCGAGACCGATGGCCGGGCCGATCGTGAGGGCGATGATCACCGTCATCACGCCGATGCTGCCCCCCGCAATCGCCCCGAGCACCAGGCTCCCAACTTCGAGCGCACTACGAACCACAACCGGGCTGCGGCCATGTTTCTCCGCGGCCTGCATCAGCGCTTCGAACGCGCCACCGGCCGCCGCTTGATAGACGACCGTGGCGACGCCGACTACCAGGATCGCGGCACCGAACGCCGCAAGCCCGATTCGAGCGCCGAGCCCCTGCGGCTCCGACACAATCTGCAGCGCGATGTCGATCGTCAACCCGTTGAGGAAGATCAGACCAAGGCTTCTCGATGTGGGCCGCACCCCGAGCATCGCCGCCAACAAGAAGAGCGTGCCCGACATGGCCCACGAGGACTGACCAAACGAGAGCGGCGTGTGGTGGGCGATCGCCGAGATCCCGACGTCGTAGGGGGCCACGCCGAGCCCGGCTGCGGCAAGCGAAGCAACACCGGCGCCAATCATCACCGAGGCGGGAAGGAGCCAGAGAACACGGCGAGAACCCGATGGCAGTGGATGGGTGCGAACCCAGCGCGACGTGACAATCACACCCTGGCGCGACAAGCCGCCAAGGTTGCCGATCCTTTGGGCCAGGGAGGCGAGCGTGCACTTCATGTCTCCAGTCTCAGCCTCGCTTTGGGAGTCCCTTACTCCACGGAGCTGGTCATGGGTCACAGTGATTCGACGCATCGGCAAGGAAGACCTGCACGATCTCCATCGAAGCGTCAGCGATCACGATTCCGCGCCCGGGAACAGGCGGAAGGCCGAGTCACGCCGGAAGTTGGTGACCGAGCAAATCGCCGTCGAGCGGCTCGGGGCGAAGTAAGATTCCGACTCGGGAAGACTTGATGTCGCTCGCCCAATGGCCGTACGCCGACCGATAGCGATCCGGTCGAGCCGCCACCACGAGATGCACGCCCGCAGGCGGCGCCGATACGAGCGCAGTCAGCGTTCCGAGGGGATCGTCGACCTCGAGGCAGTTATCGATCAAGACGATGGCCCCACCCTCTCGAGTGGCGATGACGGCGTTCAGGTCAGCGGTGTTCGTCGGCTCGATTCCGGTGTGTTGCCCCAGTGGCCCGTGACCCACGACGATTACGTGACGGCCGGCCGACCGAGCAATGGCGGCGAGCGCATTGGTGCGGCCCGATCGAGACGGACCAAGCACTAGGAAGTGTTCGTTGGCATGTAAACGCACCATCGCCGGTTCGAGATCGCGATCCCGAACACCGAGCGCAAACGAGCAGCCCTCCGCGTCGAGGCGGAACGTGGAGTTGGCGCTCGACCACGAGATCTCGGCCACAAGCTCGCCCACCTGGTGCGGCGCGAACGCCGGGCCAACGCCGCTCCGGCCAGTCACGACGTCGCGGATAAAGTCATCCCCTTCCGCTGGCAGCAGCACCTGCGCAGTTGCTCCATCTCCGCTCCGCATCACCCGTCCCACAACAAAGCCGGCAGTGGACCCGACGAGCCCAAAGCGCAGGGCGTCGGCCTGGTCTGAAGTGCGATGCAAGATGACCTCCCCGACCGTTGCGGCCAACGCCGGTGGCAGGTCGGCCGAACGCCGGAGCGATACCGCCATTTTGATGCCCACCGCGGGGCCATCGGCCCAGACCCGAGCGAGCCGTTCGTGCACCGGTGCTTCCTTGACCGGGTCGTGGGCTCGGGCCAACCCGCCAAAGTCGTCGATGACCACCAGTATCTCTGGGGCGGTGGCCATGGGGTCAGTTCGCCGGCGCCCGACTTCGTCATCTAGCCATCGCAAGAGTCGACCACGACGCACTCCATCACTCGGCCCGCAGTAGGTGCCGGTTACCGCCAGGTCCGCGAGAGGGGCGAGGCCGCCGGCATCAAGATCGATCACGTGGAGATGGCGGTCCTGATCAACGGCGGAGGCCGCTAGCGCGGCGATGGCAAGCGTGGTGGTCGTGCCACTTCCCGGTCCACCAACAACACAAAGATGGCCGTCGGCCGGGAGCCAACCGTCGGTGCGCTGTTGTTGCCGATCGGGTTCATCCACGAGGAGCCACTCGCCGGCCGCCGCATCGTGAGTGGCTTGCGTCGCGGCCGCCGGAAGTGCGGGTGGCCACGGCGAACGGGGAAGCCCTCCACCACGGGCCCGGTGGGCGGCGCCGATCGACCGGACCAGCCACTGCAGATCGGTGTCGCGATCGACGTTGGCTGTCGATGGGGTCGGCAATACCAGCGACACGCCAGAGCGACCATCGGAGTAGCCGGTCGAGAGTGCCGATTGGAAAGGCACGAGCTCGCCTGGCCCGAAGCGGGCGATCGCCCGCCCCGGGCGATGACGCGGGATTGCCGCAGCGTCGGGCGAATCGATGACATCGGACGAGTCGCCGCGGTCGGTGACTCGGAGGGCGATGCGGCACGACGTGTTGGCCCGAATGTCGTCGGTAACGACACCGGCGGGACGTTGGGTGGCGAGAATCATGTGAACGCCAAGGCTTCGGCCTCGCTGCGCAATACCAACGAGAGCATGGAGAAACTCCGGCAGATCGCTCGCCAGCGACGCGAACTCATCGACAACAACGACCAGCCGAGAGAGCGGATCGATCTCGTCTCGGCCGGCGGCCAACCGGCGGAAGACGGCGAGGTCCTCCGCCCCAAGTTCACGAAGCCGTAGCTCTCGGTGATGAAACTCTGCCTCGAGGCAACGGAGTGCCCGAGCCGCAAGGGTCTCGTCGAGGTCGGTCACGAGACCAGCGACGTGGGGCAGATCCGCGCAACAGTCGAACGCGGCGCCGCCTTTGTAGTCGACAAGCACCATCGCGACATGGTCGGGATCGGCGCTCGCCGCCAGGCCGGCCACAAGCGAGCGGAGGAGTTCCGACTTACCTGATCCGGTCGTGCCGCCAATCAGCACGTGGGGTCCTTCTCGCACAAGATCGAGGGAGACAACCCCGTCGGCGTCGATACCAATCGGACTTGCCAGATCGGCCGTGCCGTCGGTCGCCCGCCATCGAGCCTCAACCTCGTCGGCATCGTCGCCCTGGATATCGAGCAGCGACAGAAGCAGCGCCGCCGACGGCACACCAGCAGCGGCGACCGGCAGTTCGGGATCATCGAGGCGGGCCAGGCGACGGGTCGCGTGTTGTGCCGTTGCCAGGCTGACACCCCACCCCAACGCGGATCGCCCGGGTGATGCCTGACGCGGGTCGATAAGAGTGACCCGACCAAACTCGTCCGCCCGGACCACCATGTCGCACGTTGCCGGGAGACGATGCTCGTCGGCAACCAACACAATCGTGGCCACGCGATCAGCGGCGCCAAGAATGCGACCGACGGTGGTTCGTCCCTGGAAGGGGTCATCACCGTCGAGCACCGTGAGGAGAAGACGCTCGCCCTGCATCGCCCGAATCGACTCGGCCGCGCGGGAGTCGTCGGTCGCGACCACGGTCACGCCGCGGAGTCCGCTGGCGTGATCGGCGGTGTGGGGAAGCCACTCGCACCAGCGCCATCGGCGCGTTTCATCGGCCCCGACTGCGATGGCAAGGTCGGCCGGACCGTGGTGAGTGGCCATCTGAACGACAAGCGAACGAGCGATGGCGAGACATGCGCCGCGGTCGCCGACCAGCCCGACTGTTTTACCGGGGCCGAGATCGAGCGGAACGGGCACATCGGGAAGCACCGGCAGGTCCGCGAGAACGCGTCCGACCTCCACGGCCACGTCGGCCGACTGGCTTGAGCGAAGCGGAGGGCGGAACGGCTCATCGGCGGCACCAATCGCGACCAAGAAACTGTCGGCGTGACCGGGGCGTCGCTCCCAGACCCGCACCGACGGACCGGCCGCTCGGCGCACCACTTCCGCAGGATCGGGATGAAGCGTGCGACGGCGCCGCACCTCGACATGGCGGGCCTCGGGAAGTACGTCTCGCTGGTCGTCCATCTCGGCCAGAAAGACTCGCTCTGCGGCTCGAAATTGTCGGCGGGCTCGCCGCCGCCGTTCAAACCATGTGCCGATCGTGAGTACTGGCCCGAGGGCGGCGAAAATCGCCATGAACGGCGAGAACACCAGGGCCATGACACCACCGGCAAGAATCGGCAGCACGATTCCCGCCACGGAAATCGGTTCCGTGACCGGAGCTTCGGGGCGAATGCCGGGTGCCCGCAGCGTGACCATCTCGGCGGGTGGTTCGCGGCGGGGCGGGCGGTTGAACGGGATCGACCCGCCGCGGGGGCCAAGACCAGACACCACCGCCACTGGCGTGTACGCCTCGATCTCTCTCACCATCAGGCGGGTGGTTCCCGCCCGGATGATCTGATCGGTCGCCAACTCCGCGGGAGCGGCAACCGGGTGCCCCTCGATCGACGTTCCATTGCGAGTGCCGTGGTCGATCAGCGATGCACCGTTCGCCGTGACACTGAAGTGTCGCAGCGAGAGGGCGGCATCATTGAGCGACACATCGGTGGCAATCGACCGGCCGGCACAGAGACCTCCCTCAACCGGAACCGACACTCCAGCCCGGACGCCGCCAACAATGGCGAGCGCCCGGGCGGAGGGGGTCGGGTTCTGGATGGTGGCAGATGTGGGAGTGGAGTCGACGACTGACCCTTCACACACGTTCGTTTCCGCGAGCAGCGTGTCGGGATCGAACGATCGGCCGTCGATCGCCAGACCAATGCGCTCCGCCGACTCCGCCGCGAGCCCGAGAACGGCACAAAGCGCAGCGATTGGACAAGACGGATCGTCGATGTCGATCTCCACGACCCGCTCCCCACGCTCACTGCGGTGGACGATGCGCATAACCCCAACCGCCTTCGCGCCGTCAGACGGTGTCGAGAGCCGAAACGCCAGCCTGGAGTTCACGACCGATGAACGCGGAGTGTTCGCCGAGCGCATCGACGAGGCTCATCAGGTTCGGGCGAAATTCGGAGGCCCAGGCTTCGCGGAATCGGTTTGAACGGTTTCCCTGCCAGGTCGTGCCGTCGAGACCACCCTGGATCGCCTTGATCACCTGCTGGACCGCTTCGGCCTGGGAGCCGAACGTGATGGCTAGCTGTTCCATCTGTGACTTGCTCATGACCAGCATGTCGTTGGACATCGTGTTCTCCTCGGTTCAATGCACATCACGAGTTGTGAGTATATTTCGTGCTATTTAACTCTGTCATGGAGCATGCAGAAAAGCAAGAAAGAACATGAAATACATTTAAAATGCCAACGGCAGCCCGCCAAGGGCCAGAGCGGCTCTACGAACCAGTGAAGCGGGTCGGTCGTTTCTCGATGAAAGCGGCCGCGGCTTCGCGAACATCATTGGTCGGAAAGTTGATGTTCTGCGCCAGCGCTTCTTGTTCGACGGCCTGGGCGAGCGTTGAATTTGCGCTCGCCTCCAGTAGCCGCTTCGACATCGAAAGCGCCAGCGGTGGTCCCGCTACCACCTTGTCGACAAGTGCTTGCGTGGCCGACTCGAGGTCGTCAGCCGGCACAACCTGGTTCACGAAACCGATCTCCGCGGCGGCCGCAGCGTCGTACTCGCCTGCGGTGAAGGCCATCTCCTTGGCGCGATGAAGGCCGACGCGCTGCGGCAGCAAATACGACGTGCCGAAGTCGAGCGACAGCGCACGACGGGCGAAGATCAACGAGAAGCGAGCTCGATCGGTGCAGATCAACATGTCGGCGGAGAGAGCGAACCCGAAGCCCGCACCAACACACACGCCGTCGACGGCCGCGATCGTCGGCATTGGCAGCGCGGCCAGCGCGGTGACGGCGTCGCCGATCCGGCGCATATTTTGCAACGGGTGATCGACACCGTCGATTCCGTCGTCGGCTTCACCGCTCACGTCGGCACCCGAACAGAAGTGATCGCCGGCGCCGCGGAAGACAACAACCCGAGGGCTCGCCTCGCGCATCGTCATCGCCGCGCCATGGAGCGCGTCGAACATGGCGCCCGTCATGGCGTTGAGCCGCGTTGGGTTGTTGACGAGAATCGAGCCGACGTCGCCGTCGATACTCACCTCAATCTTCGGATGAGTCATTCCGACGCGATCTTCTTCATAGTGGCCAAGGGGTCGGCTCGGAAGCTCTCCACCGACGCTTGGTGACCGGCGAGGGCCTGGAACTCTTGGCCCGCTCGCATAGCGGCACGGCCTCCCGACACATCGAACTGTCGGTGCACCATCCGTTTGAGGATCTGCGACAAGTCGGTGGCCACACCCGCTATCCGCGTCGCCACGGCCAGCACCTCGGCCTCCAGCGAATCGACTGCGTACGAACGATTGGCCCAACCAACCCGGGCGGCCTCGATCCCGTCCATAGCGTCGCCCGTGAGCATCGCCTCCATCGCGTGGCGAAGACCCATCAAAGGTTCGTGGTACTGCCAGTCGGGCGGCGACGCGACCCGCACGACCGGGTAGGAGATCTGCACATCGTCCGCGACATAGACAAGGTCGCAGGCCGACGCCAGTTCGGTCGCTCCGGCCATGGCGTAGCCATGAACCTGAGCGATCACTGGTTTGGCGAGGTCCCAGATCTGAAACCAACCTTCGGTGGCCTGACGAGTCCAGCCACCGTCGCCAGGAGCGGACGGGTACGGCGTGTTCTCCATCAGTGGGCTCTTCAAGTCGTAGCCCGACGAGAAGCACACGCCCGCGCCGCGCACGACCGACACACGCACGTCGTCGTCGTTGTCATGGGCATGTAACATATCGAGCAACTGCGCCCGCATCGGCGTGGAGATTGCGTTGCGCTTGTCGGGTCGGTTAAGCGTGACGTAGCGCACGTGGGGCGCGGCTTCCTCAACGGTGATCAACGGGTCAGACATCAGGCGTCTTCCTTCATCGTGTCCTGGCTTCCGGTCATCTCGGCGGCGACCCGCAGTCCATCCTCGGACTCGGTACGAACGATCAGACCGGTGACCTTGGGCGGAATCACTTCGTCCCACCGCTCCCGGATCCGATCCGCGGAGCCGAAGAGGGCGCCCGCGTCGATGTACTCGTCGGGCACCGCGGCGACCGCTTCGTCCTTGCGCCCCGCAAGCCACAGTTCCTGGATTCGCTCGGCCGCTTCGGGGAAACCTCGGCGGGCCATCGCTTCCTTGTGGAAGTTCTTCGACTCACTGCCCATGCCGCCGACATACATGCCGGTGAGCGGCTTCTTCTCGTCGATTGCGGCCTGGACATCGTCGGTGATCTCGATCGTGATGTTGCCCATGATGTCGAAGTCGTCCGGCCGACCACCGCGCCGACCCCAACCTTTCTCAAGGTTCGGTCCGTGAACTTCCCAACCGTCAGATCCGTAACCCATCGGCAGCCAGCCGTCACAAACTTCGGCCGCTAGTGCGGTGTTCATTGGCGCTCCCGCGGCGATCCAAATCTCCACCTTGCCAACAGGATGCAGGATCGACTTCAACGCTTTTCCCTGACCAATCGAACCCGGTCCGTTGTAGGGCAGCGAGATCTCCGCGCCATCGTGAGAGACGGGCCCCTCGCGCTCGAGCACCTTGCGCATGATGGCGACATAGTCACGGAGTCGCTTCACCGGCGAACCCCACGGCTGGCCGTACCAACCCTCCACAATCTGCGGGCCGGACACACCAAGGCCGATGATCACGCGATTCCCGCCGGCGAGGGCATCGATGGTCATCGCCTGCATCGCGGTGTTGGCGGGCGTCCGGGCGGCAAGTTGCACGACGCCGGTGGCCAGCTTGATCCGCGAGGTGTGCGCAGCGAGATACGCCAGTGGGGTCATCGCGTCGGACCCGTAGGCCTCGGCCGTCCACACGGAGTGGTACCCGAGAGATTCCACCAGCTGCACCTGCTCCACCGGCACGTCTAGCTGGGCGGCGCGATAGAGGTCGAGTCCAAGTCCGAGCTTCATGCCCGGACACTATTCCGTCGTTGGTGGGCACGGTTACTCGGTTGCCCCGTGCCAGCGAACTATGAGACCGGGGAAGTCTGCGGGGTCATCTGGGCCAATCGACCGATTGGCGAATAACGTTCGGCCAATGAACGACGTTGCGCCTCCACCCCGCGACCGTCGTCCGACATTTGACCGACAGGCCGAAACACCACGAGCAAGCGAGCGAGCACGGGGGACCGGCGTCTACCGGCGCCGGGTAATCGTCTCCCACCTCGGCAATCGGACCTGGGGCGAACTCGAAGACGACTTTCATCACTTCCGTGTTGATATCACCTCCAAGAACGGCGCTGTTGTCTCGGTCGATGGGTCTGGTGTCCGGTCGCCGTGGACACAATGTCTCACCGCCGGCACACCGCTGCAGGCGCTCGTCGGCACCCTCCTACGCACCGGCCCTCTGGCCCTTCGCGAATTGAACGCTCGGAAGAACTGCACGCACATGTTTGACCTGGCGGGCTTGGTGGTCACCCACGCGGCCCGAGGACTCGCGGTCGAGCGCATCTACGACATGGCGGTTGATGACCCCGACGCGGGCACCGGCGAACGCTATGTGCGCCTGTGGCGAGACGGCGAGCTCGTCCTCGAATGGCGGCTCCGTGAGCGGCAACTTCTCGGACCACCGGAATGGCTCGCCGCACCGCTGTGGGCGGGCTTTATCGAATGGAGCGGGACCCATCTCGATGACGAAACCGCGGAGGCGGCAGTGGCGCTCCGACGGGCCTGCGACATCAGCCGCGGCCGAGATGGCGACCTTGACAAGATGGAGCGCGCCGACGAACTCCTCGATGTCATGTCCGGCATCTGTCACGCGTTTCAGCCGGAGATCGCGCCACTGGCGATCCGCCACAAAGGATCGAGCCGAGACTTCACCGACCACCCTGCGCTCCTCCTCGCCGACTTCGACGAACGCCCATGAGCGACACGAAACTCTTCGGCGACGGCCGGCGTCCGGTGCTTATCGCGCTGATGTCGGTCATCGCGATTGTCTCGTACAACAACCTCTCTTCCGCGGCCGCCCTTCCCGATATTGGCGACGACCTGGGCGGTATTTCACTGCTGCCCTTCGTGATCACCCTCGAGTTGCTGACCTCGGCGGTTGCGGTGCTCGCGGCGGGGCCGATCGTCGATGGCATCGGCGCTCGGCGCACGTTCCGGGTCGCGGTCACCGGCTTCATCATCACCTCCGCTCTGGTCGCGTTCTCGCCAACCATGTGGGTACTGCTCGGCGCCCGCGCCATCCAAGGCCTGTTCGCCGGGGCAATCATGACCGTCGGTATCGCCAGCATCGGTCTCGCGATTCCTCCCGCCCTTCGACCCAAGGCCTTCGCGCTCACCTCATCCATCTGGGGCGTTATGGGCGTTGGCGGACCAGCGATCGCCGCGGTGATGATCGCAACCGTGGGGTGGCGAGGCATCTTCTTGGTCAACATCCCGGTCACGGTCGGGGCTGCGGTTCTCGGCTGGAACCGAATTCCCGACCGCGCCCACGACGCCGAGGATCAAGGATTCGACCGACGAGGACTCGCACTCATGGCGATCCTCACCGCCGCGGCACTGGCGATCGCTTCCTATCAGCCGGTCATCATCGCGATCGCCGCAACCGTTGTGTTGATCTCCGGCTGGAGTTACCGGCGCCATTCACGCCGCGTCGACAATCCGGTCGTGCGGATACCCCACCTAGTGCATCGGCGGTACCGACTCGTCCACCTCACCTCCGCGCTCGTTCTGGCCGGCGGTGTCGGTGCGAACTCGTTCTTTCCGCTCTACCTGCGGACAGTGCGCGGGCAGAGCGCGGGCCTCGCGGCGTTTGGCGTGTTGTTCCTGACCGTCGGGTGGTCAATCAGTTCCTACATTTCGTCGCGGCTCCAGGAACGCTGGTCGGGCGAATGGGTCAGCTTGCTCGGTGTCGTCATCGCCGTGCCGGCCCTCTGGGCGACCGGCGTCGTCATCCAGTTCGAGCTCGAAATCGTCGCGGTGTACGGCGTCTTCTTCTGGCTGGGCGCGGGAGTCGGCATGGTCACCTCCACGGGTGCCGCGCTTCTCCAGTCGCGCACCCTCGCCTCGGAGATGGGGCGGCTCAACGCGGCCCATCAGTTCCTTCGCACCATGGCCATCACATTCGGGATCGCCGTCGTCGGCGCAATCACGCTTGCCATCGTCGACGCCCGAACCGGCGACGTCGAAATTGTTCGCAACGTTCTCTCCGGGGACGGCGTCGTCGTGAGTGCTGAAGTGTTCGACTCGATTGGCGATGCATACGGCATCGCGGTGTTCGTGATGGCGGCAATCACAACGGCCGCGGTGCCGGTCGCCGTTGGCCTCGTGCGCACCCGTGGGCAACGAGTAGCCTCCGCTCCGTGAAAGCCCTTCGTTTCAGTCGCAAGGAAGGCCGCTACGCCGCGGCAATGGTTACGTCGCGCTTTCGCCCCGGTGCGGGCGCCGCGGTCGGCCCGCTCGACCTGATCGACGACGACCCACCCGAGATTCCGGCCGACGGATGGCAGCGCGTATGGCCCCGCCTCACCGGCATCTGCGGGAGCGATCTCGCCACCATCGACGGACACAGCTCCCGCTATTTCGAAGAGTTCGTCTCGTTCCCTTTCATCCCCGGCCACGAGATCGTCGGCGACCTCGCCGACGGCTCGCGCGTGGTAGTCGAACCCGTCCTTGGCCACGCGGCCCGCGGCTTCCCGCTCCCCTTCCCCGGCGCGGCACCCGCCGATGGCAACGACTACCGACATCTCACCTGTGGGCATCTTGAGCCGGGCATCCAAACCGGGTTCTGCGAAAGCACCGGCGGGGGTTGGGCCACCGAGTTCGTCGCCCACGACAGCCAACTCCACTCCGTACCTGAATGGATGAGCGACGAACTCGCCGTCACCATCGAGCCGGTCGCTGGCGGGGTGCACGCCGCGCTTCGCGCCAAGATCGAAGACGGCGACACCGTGGCGATCATCGGTGCGGGCGCCATGGGACTCGTTACAACGGCCGCGGTTCGTCACTTCACGAACCCCGGCTCCCTAATCATCGGTGCGAAGTATCCAATCCAGCGAAGCCTGGCCGAAGAGTTCGGTGCCGACGTCGTCACTGCCCCCAACGAGCTCGACCGGGCCGTCCGTCGGGCTACCGGATCGTTCATGATCGGCAGTCGGCTGTCGGGCGGCGCCGACGTGGTGATCGACGCGGTCGGATCCGCTGAATCGATCGAGCAAGCAATCGGCCTCTGCCGCCCACGCGGCCGGGTTGTGTTGCTCGGAATGCCCGGCGTTGTCGAAATCGATCTCACCGCGTTGTGGCATCGGGAGACCGAACTGATCGGCACCTACACCTACGGAACCGAGCAGACAAACGACGGCCGCACCGCCACAAGCTTTGCGCTCGCGATGGAACTGGCCGGCAAGGTGCCGTTCGACAAGATGCTCTCCGCCACCTATCCCCTCGATCGATATCGCGACGCGCTGAGCCATGCCGCCAACGCCGGTGGCCGCGATGCGGTGAAGATTGCCTTCGATCTCCGCAGCGAGAAGCGCCGCGGACTTCCCACAGACTGACTCCCGAGGTCGTGAGTCCGCTCTCAACCCGACAGAATGGCCCAATGCCCGATTCCGATACCGCGCCCGCCCTCGACGACGAGACCACGGCCGCACTGACGCTGTTCAACGAATACGTCGAAGCCGACCGCGAGCGCACCCAGCGCGAGAAGAAGACCAAGAAGGCTGAGCACACCAAAGACGATGCCGCCGCCGCTCTGAAGAAGCTGAACGACGGCGCTTCGGCGGAAGACAAGGCCCAGGCCGAACAGGCCTACCGCGACGCCGCCGATCGCTGGAAGAAGCTGCGCGGCGGCGAAGACCCCGACGAGGGCACCGCCCAAGAAGCCGCGGCCGCCGAGGAAGCCCCGGCTGAAGAAGCCCCGGCCGCTGAAGAAGCACCCGCCGAAGAGGCGCGCGAAGAGGCGTGAGTCAGCTGTCGGTCGTCTCTGAGACTGACCGACAGCGTTATCGCGAACGAGGGGTCGTGGCCCTTCGGGGTGTTCTCTCTGCGGACATCGTGAACGCGCTCGCCGCGCCGGTTGCCCGCGCCGTCGCTGGTCCCGACACGGTGGATCTGTCGGCGCTCGGCGACGCGCTCACGGGGACGAGCATCGAAGGCGGTGACCGGGGCCGATTCCGGTCCGGCGTCGATCACTGGCGGACCGATGAGGACATGGCGGCCTTTGCGCTCACCTCTCCCCTACCCGCGATCGTCGCCCAGCTTCTCGAGGCGAGCAAGCTCTCGCTCTATGAAGACTCGATCCTGGTGAAGGAACCGAACAGCCGTGAGCCGACGATGTTTCACCAAGACCACCCCTACTTCTCCGTCGTCGGTGAGCAGGTGTGCACCACCTGGATTCCGCTCGACCAGGTCACAAGAGAGACCGGCGGGATCGGCTACGTGGTTGGGAGTCATCTCGACGATACAGAGTGGCGGCCGAACCTTTTCGTGACGCGCGACCCCATCCCCGGGGCCACGGGTCGCGACGTTCCCGACTACCACATCGACGATCAAGGCCGAGAGATTGAGTGGGTCGAGGCAACCCCCGGCGACGTTGTCGTGCACCACTCACGAACCCTTCACGGGGCCGGTCCAAACCGGTCGGCCACCCAAGCTCGGCGCGCGGTGAGCGTTCGCTACTGCGGAGACGGCGTCACGTTCAGCTCTCGGGCAGTCACCCCAAAGCCGCATCACGAGTCGATGGCAGAGGGCGAGCCACTTCATCCGCCGGCGTTCCCCATCGCCTGGCCGCCCCCGGCCGAGTAGAGACCTGACACAACCGTCCGTCCCTATTCCGTCGATTCCGCGGGCGAGGCGTCGGTGGTCGACCAGATCAGGTCGCCTTCTTCGTTACCCCAGGCCTCGACGACCCAGACCACGCCGTCGCCTTCGAAGTCGACCTTGGCCACATCGGAGGGTTCACCTCCGTTGTAGTCGTAAAAGCCGAAGCCTTCGGCGGGCTGCCATTCCTTCACGTAGACCTTGCCGTCGCTCCAGAGCTTGAACTTGACGGCTCCGACGTCGGCGATCTCGACCCACTGGAAGATCGGTTCGAACGGCGACTCTTCATCCCAGAAGTGCTGCTCGACTTCACCGTTGTCGTTGATGAGGGCCTTGCCGTACCAAACCCAATCGCCGTTGGTGAACTTGACGTAGACCTTCCAGACTTCGGCCTTTTCGATGTGGTACTCGTAGTGGTCGTTAGCCGTGACGTCACCGACAAACAGCTTGTCGCCATCACGCTCGACGATGAAACGGCCTCGCTCGGGGACCACAACTTCGAAGCGATCAACCACGGTTGGGGTGGGTTCCGGCTCGTGCTTCTTGACCGTTGTCGTCGTCGGTAGCGCGATTGTCGTCGTGGTCGGGATCACCAGGTCGGACACCTCAACATCAACCTCGTCGCGGACACCGTCGGTGATAGTGATCACCTTCATGGAGTCGCCCATCTTGATCACCAACACGATGCCGTCGTCGGTCACCACAACCGAATGCACTTCCCAGCCTCCGACGAGGTCGGCGTGGAGCAGTTCGAACCCGCCGTCCGTTTCGACCACTTCAGCGTTACCGAGTGGGCCGAGGCTGAGGACTTTCGTCTCCTTGACAGGGGCCTCGTCTACCTCTTCGACGGGCGTTTCGTTTTCGGCAGAGTCGCCGTCGCCAATATCTGGCAGATCAACCTTAGGGGCGAGCGGCGAATCCAATTCGCCGGAACCAGCGACATCCAACTCTGGATCGGCAGCAGTGTCAGCCGCCATCGCTACAGCACCGAAACCGATCAGCGGCACCAGGGCCAGACCAGCCATCATGCGGCGCACATGGGCGACGCGAGCTTTGCGCATTCGGGGACGCAGACCGTCGAGAATCTCACCGGAGTGCGGGGTCATCGGACAACTTCCTGACGACCCGCGGGGGTCAGTTCTTGGCGGCCGAGCTTTTCGGCCATGCGCGGCTTGAGGGATCGACGGGCACGACTCAGGTGAAAGCGGAACGCGCCGGGAGAGATGCCCATCCGCGTCGCTGCTTCCTCAGTGCTGAAACCCGAGCCGTAGTAAAGATCGACAGCTCGTCGTTGCGGAACCGGCAGCAACTCGAGGGCCTCGTCGAGGCCTTCAACGCTGTCGGCATCGGCAACCGACGGAACCAATGTCGGTTCCGCTGCGAGGTGAGGCAACGTGTTGTCCCGCGTCGTTCGCTGACGATGCTGGTCACGCACGACGTTTACGGCGACACGGCGAACCCATGCCACGGGTTCCTTGTAGTGCCCGACTCGCCACCATCGCGCATACGCACGGACGTATGCCTCTTGGGCTACGTCGTGTGCGTCTTCGCTTCTGGTGCCGTCGAGCTCTAGTCCACGGACCGTAAGCTCGTAACATTCTCGGAAGAAGTCATCGAAGTTTCGGGCCATGCCCTACCTATCTGCCTGTTGCTGTCGAACATCGCCGTCGCCTCCCACGCATCTCACGTATGAGGACAACAAAATGTTTGGCCCACGCGAAGAAATATCTCGCGAATCCAACTATCGGCAGCGAACGCCCCGCCTATAAGGGGCCGATTCAGCAGGTCAGTGGGGGTGCATGCCTCCATCGACGACAAGGACTTGGCCAGTCATATAGCTCGAACCCCTACCGGCGAGGAAGAGCGCCGGACCCACCAGCTCGTCAGGTTGACCGGGGCGGCCAAGCAGCGTGCCCGCACCCATTGCTTCCGCCGCGCCCTCACCCAGGTTGCGGGTCATGTCGGTGTTGATGGGGCCAGGGGCGAGCGCGTTCACACGGATCCCCTTCGAAGCGAGCTCTCCCGCAAACGACCGAGTGACGGACAAGAGCCCGGCCTTCATTGCGGCATACATCGAGACACCACGAGCGAATTGGAACGCGCCGACACTGATGACGTTGATGACCGAGGCGTGTTCGGCCGCCTCGAGGTGCGGCACGGCCGCTTGGGTGAGCAATGCCGGGCCGCGCAGGTTCACCTCAAACGACTTCTGCCAGGTGACATCTGTTTGGCTCCCGATCGGCGCCGCCAACGCGTTCGCCGCGTTGTTGATGACGATATTGAGACCACCAAAACGTTCGACCGTGGCGCTCACGAGCTCTTCGGCGGCATCGGAATCGCCCATGTTGATGGGGAGCCCGAACGCTTCCGCACCCAGCGAGACGAGGTGGGCCTCGGTCTCTGCGCATGCCTCGGGCTTTCGACTCGCCACCACGACGTTGGCACCACCCACGGCGAGGCCTTCGGCGATGGCACGACCGATACCTCTCGTGCCGCCGGTGACGATTGCCGTCATCTCAGAGAAGTCGAGCAGGCCATGCAGTTGTTCGGCGTCCATCGAGCCGACGTTAGTTGCCGACCAGGGGCCCAGCGCGGCGCGTCGGTGGGCAAGGTGGCCAAACCCGCCGAAGTCAGCTCTCGAGGGCCTCGAACAACATCGCGAAGAAGCGTTCGGCCGGATACCCAGTGACAAGGTCGATGTTGGGTACACCTTCCGTGGTGCCCAACTGGTCGACATCCAATACGCCACGTTGCGGTCCATCGCCAACCATCACGTCGACCCAAAGTCGAGAAATCGATGACGGCGACGGATCGATCGCATGCGCCATCGCGATCGGATCGGGGAGATCGTCGCCCTCCTGACCATGCTCGAGCGAGAACCGGCGGACTACCTGGGCAATGTTGACCGCAAACTCCGCAAATGGCGTTCCGAGTGCCCGCATCGCCTCGTGACGTGACGGCGTCACAACCGCAGAGGCGATGGAGATGTCCCAACCCACAAACTCGAGAGGAAGACCAGAGCGCGAAACAATCTGTGCGGCTTCCGGATCCGCCCAGAAGTTGTATTCGGCCATGGCCGACACGTTGCCCGGGCCATTCACACCAGTGCCGCCCATAACCACGACGCGGGCCACCGCGTCGATGATCTCGGGAGCGCGAAGCACCGCCAGCGCGACATTCGTGAGGGGTCCCAAGGCCACGAGCGTGATCTCGCCCGGCGAACCCAGAATCGTGTCGACGATGACATCGGCACCGCGCCCGTCGGCGGGTGTCCGGCCGGAAAGAGGGAGACCGCAGTCGCCCATGCCGTCCTTGCCGTGGACGTACTCAGCGGTTTCCAGTGTCCGCATCATCGGCTGAGCAGCGCCCGCGTAGACCGGCGTGTCGGCCCCGCAGAGTTCGACGGTGTACAGCGCATTCTGCACCGCCTGGTCGAGTCCGACGTTGCCACCCACCACCGTGAGCGCCTCAACCTGAATATCAGGATGGCGAAGCGCCATCAGAATTGCCACGGCGTCGTCGGACGCGGTGTCGGTGTCAATGAGAAAACGGCGCATCGTTGGAGCCTAGGACGATGCCGAGAAGCGGACAGAATTTCCGCCGTTGTATCAAGCCAGGGGGCCACGCTGTGGCCAAACAACCACTCCGCGCGATGGAACGAGACGGTGTTTACCCGGCTCGGTTCCCTCGTCGTCCGGTGGCGACGCACCCTGATTGCTGCCACCGCGCTCCTGCTCCTCGTTACGGTTGTTTTGGGGGTCGGGGTCATCGATCGACTCGCCGGCGCCGGTTTCGACGATCCTGGCTCCGAGTCGGTCGCCGCTCGCGCTGAACTTGACCGTGTCTTCGACACCGGATTCCCCGACGCCGCGTTCCTCGTCTCGGTTACTGACGCAAAGCCGAGGTTCGACGCGGTTGACCGCGGCGGGGTCGAACTCGCCGGAATCGAGTTCGCCGAAGAACTCGCGGCGATCCCCGGCGTTGACGACGTGGTCTCCTACTGGACGGCCGGCCGAGCTCCCGAGCTACGCACGGAAGACGGCCGACGCGCCATGGTCCTCGTGCGGCTCCCCGGCGCGGCGAACGACCCCGGGCGTGAAGCCGTCGCCCAACAACTTCTCGCCGACTACGACGGTGTGGAGCGAGGTCCGATCACGATCAGCGTCGGCAGTCGCGATTCCTGCTTCGAACAGGTCAGCATCCAGGCGGAGAGGGACCTCGCTACCGCCGGACTGATCGCCATCCCGCTCACGCTGCTGCTGCTCGTGTTCGTCTTTCGCAGCGTCGTTGCCGCCCTGATTCCCGCTCTGGTCGGGATCTCCACCGTGGCCGGCGCGTTGCTGGTGCTGTTCATCATCACCGGATTGACGGTGGCGATCTCACTCTCTGCCCTCCTCGTCTTCCCGATCTACTTCCTTCGGTCCTTCGCCTATGTGGGTATTGGTGTCATCGCTTTTGCCTTACTTCTCTCGCTTGTGGCCGTACCGGCGGTCCTCAGCATTCTCGGCCACCGAATCAACCGCCGGATACTGCGGCGGAGGCCCAAACGACGACGCGACATCAGCATCTGGCGCGAGAAGGCCGTCGATCGACCGTGGCGATACCTCATCCTCGGCGTCGTTGGCCTCACGTTGTTGGCTGTCCCGTTCCTTGGTGTGCAGTGGGGCGAGTCCGATCACCGGGCGCTTCCAGCCAACGATCCCGTACGTCTCACCACCGAGATACTCACCTCGGAGTTCGCGACCGCCGAGTTCAACGCGTTTCCGGTCATCGCCACTGGCTCTGTAGACGCCAGCGGAGTGACCGCCCACGCGATCACCCTCTCGCAACTCGACCATGTCGCTCGGGTAGATACCGGCACTGGCAGCTTCACAGACGGCCCCGCAATCGTGCCCGCTGACGAGGCCACCCGGGAGCACTTCTTGGCACCCAACGATGCTTGGTTCAGCGTCGTGCTCGAGGTCGAGCCGATCAGCCCACAAGCCGAAACCCTCGTCCACGCAATCCGCGGAATGGACACCCCATTCGATCAAATCCTCGTGGGCGGAGGCACCGCTTCCTTGATCGACACTAAAGCCGCCGTCTTCGACAATCTTGCCCTTGCCGCCGCCCTGCTTTTCGGCGCCACGTATGTCCTGCTGTTCATGATGTTTGGCAGCCTCCTTGTACCACTGAAAGCCATCGTGCTGAATCTGCTTAGCCTCGGGGCAACGTTCGGGATGATGGTGGTGGTCTTCCAGTCCGGGGCCGGCGAAAGCGTTCTGAACTTCACCTCCACCGGCCTGACCGACATCAGCACGCCGATCCTCATCTTCGGTATCGCCTTCGGGTTGAGCATGGACTACGAGGTCTTCCTCCTTTCAAGGATCAAGGAGGAATTCGACCTCTCGGGCCACAACGAAGACTCCATTGTCGACGGCATCGACAAGACCGGCCCGATCGTCACGACCGCCGCGCTGATCCTCTCCATCACCTTCATGGCGACGATCACCTCCGGGCTCACCTTCATCAAGCTCTTCGGGTTGGGGCTCACCGTCGCTGTCCTCGTCGACGCTTTCATCGTCCGGGTCACGATCGTTCCGGCGCTCATGTCCGTTGCCGGGTCCTGGAACTGGTGGGCGCCGAAGCCGCTGCGCCGATTCCACGATCGTTGGGGTCTGACCGAAGGCGACACCGACGAAGTGATCGACCTCACCGATTCGGTCATCGACCTTCGAGAACCCGCTGGTGACGCTGCCGGGGTCCCGGAGAGCGAGTGGGCCGTCAGCGCACTGCCCTTGCGCGAAGGCAGCTAAGCCCGCTGCGTCCCGATCATGCCGTTGACCATCGCGCAAATTGACTTCTACGCAGCTTGAGGGATGACGCGATGGAAGACTTAGAGGCGCATCAACGGGGGCGCCGTGCTGCTTGCGGCGCTGACCGGACGCGGCAGTATCTGCGTTATTGGCACGGCACGTCGTCGATCTTTCGGATTGTCATCGCCGTCGGGGGTTTGGCCGTACTTCGAGTTCGCAAGTAACCACAGCCAGGTCCACGCGTGGTTCACCTACCGTTCGATCCCGTTAGCACTCGGCATTGGAATGCTCGCTCTCTTGACTCCGGAACCGAAACCTCGTCGGGCCGCAGAGAGCGCACCGGTAGCCTGATCAGTCATGACGACGACCGAGAATGACGGCGCTGCTGCGCCCTATCCGCATGTCGAAAGTCCGGATCTCCCGGGCATCGAGAAGCGCATTCTCGAGCAGTGGGAAACCGCGGCCACCTTTGAACAGTCGGTCGAGCAGCGTCCACACACCATTGGTTCGACAAAGAACGAGTACGTCTTCTACGACGGCCCGCCGTTTGCCAACGGTCTCCCTCACCACGGCCATCTCCTCACCGGCTACGTGAAAGACGTCGTTCCCCGCTACCAGACGATGAAGGGCAAACGCGTCGAGCGCCGATTCGGCTGGGACTGCCACGGGCTGCCTGCCGAGATGGAAGCCGAGAAGCATCTCCCGGTTGCCGGCCGCGCGTCGATCATCGAATACGGCATCGAGAAGTTCAACGAGTACTGCCGCACCTCGGTCCTAAAGTACACAGAGGATTGGGAGCAAACAGTCACCCGTCAGGCCCGGTGGGTCGACTTCGAAAACGACTACAAGACGATGGATCTCCCCTATATGGAGTCTGTCATGTGGGCGTTTAAGCAGTTGTGGGACAAGGGCCTGATTTATCAGTCCAACCGGGTGCTGCCGTACAGCTGGGGCGCCGAAACCCCGCTCTCCAATCACGAGATCCGCCTCGACGACGCCACCCGGCCCCGCCAAGATCCAGCGGTCACCGTGGCGTTCACGCTGGACAACACCGATGGCATTCCCGGCGTGGGCCCAGCCGCGATCCTGGCGTGGACGACCACGCCGTGGACCCTCCCGTCCAATCTCGCTCTCGCCGTCGGCCCCGACCTCGACTACGCCGTCATGCTCCACGAAAACGGCACTCGTTACATCCTGGGCGAAGCTGTACTCACGCAATACGAAAAACAGCTCGAACAGGCCGAACAGATCGGCACCGTCAAGGGCACTGACCTCATGGGTCGCAGCTACGAACCGTTGTTCCCCTACTTCGCCGACATGGCCGAGGTCGACCCCGAAAAGCCGCACCATGGTGTGAATCGGGCCTTCGTTGTCCTCGCGGGCGACTTCATCGATACCGCCGAAGGCACCGGCGTGGTCCACATGGCGCCGGGCTTCGGCGAAGACGACCAGCGCGTTGTCACCGAAGCCGGAATCGGCATGGTCGTCCCCGTCGACGACTCCGGAAACTTCACCGACGATGTCGTCGATTGGGCGGGCGTCAACGTGCTCGAGGCCAACTCCCCGATTATCAAACATCTGCGCGAGACGGGTCAGCTGATCCGCCACGACAGCTACACGCACAACTATCCACATTGCTGGCGAACCGATACGCCGATCATCTACAAGGCAATGCCGTCCTGGTACGTGAAGGTCACCGACATTCGCGACCGAATGCTTGAGACCAACCAGGAAATCAACTGGGTCCCGGGCCACATCAAGGACGGCCGTTTCGGCCAATGGCTCGAAGGCGCCCGCGATTGGTCGATCAGCCGCAACCGTTTCTGGGGCTCACCCATCCCGGTTTGGGTCAGCGACTCCGACGAATACCCGCGCATGGATTGTTACGGCTCCCTCGACGAACTCGAAGCCGACTTCGGCGTTCGCCCCGACAACCTCCACCGCCCCTTCATCGACGAACTCACCCGGCCCAATCCCGACGACCCCACCGGCCAGTCGACCATGCGGCGCGTTCCTGAAGTACTCGACTGCTGGTTCGAGTCCGGCTCGATGCCGTTTGCTCAGGTGCACTATCCGTTCGAGAACAAGGACTGGTTCGACGAGCACTTCCCCGCCGACTTCATCGTCGAATACATCAATCAGTCGCGCGGCTGGTTCTACACAATGCATGTGTTGTCGACCGCGATCTTCGACCGCCCGGGATTCAAGAACGCCATCTGCCACGGCATCCTGCTCGCCGACGACGGCGCCAAGCTGTCGAAGAAGCTGCGGAACTACACCGAACCCGAAGAGATCTTCTCGAAGCAGGGGTCCGATGCGCTGCGGTGGTACTTCATGTCCACCAGCATCGTGCGGGGCGGCGACACGCGCATCTCCGATCAGGCGATCGACGACGTCGTGCGCCAGGTCATCCTGCCGATCTGGAACGCTTACTCATTCTTCACGCTCTATGCGAACGTCGAGAATCATCGGGCCACGTTCCGCACCGACTCAACCGAGCTGCTCGATCGCTACATCCTCGCGAAGACCCACGACCTCGTCGCCGCCACCGAAACGCGCATGGACGCCTACGACCTCCCCGGCGCGGCGGCCGAGATCCAGTTGTTCATCGACGCCCTCAACAATTGGTACATCCGCCGTTCGCGCGACCGCTTCTGGGGTACTGGCACCGACGGGTCAGCCGACAAACAGGGTCTCGACACGCTTTACACCGTGCTCACCACACTGATACAGGTCGCCGCGCCGTTGCTCCCGATGATCACCGAAGAAATCTGGGGCGGCCTCACCGGCGGCGACGACGCCCAGGCCGACTCCGTGCACCTCACCGACTGGCCGAGCGTCGACGCATACCCGGCTGATCCCGATCTCGTCGCCGCCATGGACCGCCTGCGCGATGTCGCCTCCACCGGCCTCCGCTTGCGCGAGGACCAGGGCCTACGCGTCCGTCTTCCGCTGGCGTCGGTCACCGTGGCCGGACGCGACGCCGACACGCTCGCGCCGTTTGCCGAGCTGCTGCGCGACGAGCTCAACGTGAAGGCCGTCAACGTCACCGAAGAGATCGGTGAGCTCGCCACCTTCACCTTGCGGCCCGATGGCAAGGCCCTCGGCCCCCGCCTCGGCAAGGATGTCCAGACTGTTTTCGCGGCTGCCAAGAAGGGCGAGTGGACCGCCAACGATCACGGATCTGTAACCGTCGCCGGCTACGAACTCGCAGAAAACGAATACGAACTCGCGCTCGAGTCGCCCGAAGGTGTGGTCGCGGCAGCGCTGCGTTCCAACGATGCCGTCGTAACCCTCGACACCGAGGTCACTCCTGAACTCGCGGCCGAAGGCCTCGGTCGAGACATCGTGCGCGAGATCCAAAATGCCCGGAAGGCCGAGGATCTCGTCGTCACCGATCGCATCGAGGTATGGGTCACCGAGGCGTCGACCGATGCCACGGCGGCGCTCGAAACCCACGGCTCCTATATCGCCGAGCAAGTGCTAGCCACTGCGCTGGCCGCTGCCGCCGCGCCGGCTGAGCTTCGCAACCACGAAGCCAAAATCGACGGCGTGCCGTTCCTCTTCTCGCTTCGGGTCACTTGACGGTCAACGGCCAGCGTTTCTGTCCGCAAGATCTCGTCGTGCTCGAAGAACTTCCGGATTAGCCAGCTACCCGCCGACGCGGCGACCGTCTTCCACCAGATTGATCTCCCACAACACCTTGTCGAGCGCGTCGGCCGAGCTGATCGTGGGGTAACGCAACGGCGTCTCCGCGGAGACGCATGTGCCGATCGGCGCCAGCATGGTCCAGGGCGTGGGATGGGCGAACTGCACCACGGAATAACGATCGCCCTGCTGGCCGGGAGCGGAGACCACGCGGTGGATTCCCGGCGGAATCACCCCGTTCGTCAGTCGCTCCAGCATGAGCCCAGTGTTGATGATGGCCCGGTTCGGGGGCGGCGACACGTCGACCCACTCACCGTCGACCTTCACCTGAAGACCCGCCGCAGTCGCCCGGGGGAGAGCCGTGATCAGGTTGATATCGGCGTGTTCGCCGGCCCACACGTGTTGCTCGCCCGGCGCATTGGTCATCGCCGGATAGTGGATCGCCCGGGTGAGAGTGGCGCCGTCAACAAGCATCTCGTCGAAGAATCGGCCGTCGACACCGAGGCCGGCTGCAATGATTCGCAGCACACGCGCCTGCAAAGAAGCGATGGTGTCGTGAAAGTCGAGTAGCAGTTGGTCCACGCCGGGAAGGTCGGCCTCGGGGAGTGTCGGCGGGCCGTAACGATGCGGATATTTATCGCGAAGTGGATGACCGACACCGAGCGGGCTGCCCCAGTTCAACATCTCTTTCCAGTCGGGCACGTCGGCGCTGGCGGCCGTCTCCACGAGGAGCCCCGTGTAACCCGTCTGCCCGTTGGAGCCGGGAACGATGTAGGCGTCCTTCTTCTCTTGGGAGAGCGTGAAGAATGCTTCGAGCTGGCCGTACACGTCATCGATCATGTCGACACTGAGGTCGTGCTCGACGTAGACGAATCCGGTGCGAAGGCTCTGCATCACGCCATCGATCACCGCCCTACGGGCGTTGGCGTCGCCCTTCTCAAAGGCCAACAAGTCGACATCAAGGATCTCCATCCCCGCACGCTACCTCGGCCCTACCCGTCCCGAAATTGATGCGACTACGGTCGGATCTCATGACCGAGCAGCTGTATCTCGACGACCAGGAACTGCGGACATTCACCGCAACGGTGACCGGGGTGGAAGCCGTCGACGGTGGCCGCATCCTCCTCGACCAGACCGCGTTCTACGCGACCGGAGGCGGTCAACCTCACGACCTCGGCACGCTCACGATCGCCGGCATCACCCACGCGGTAACCAACGTCCGTAAGGAGGGCGCCGACATCTGGCACTCGATCGCCGGGCCGCGGCCGGACACCGGCGCCAGCGTCACCGGCGCGATCGACTGGGAACGTCGCTTCGAACTTATGCGCACCCACTCCGCCATGCACGTGCTCGGCGGCGTGATCTGGAACGAATACCGAGTCCTAGCGACCGGCAACAACATGGAGCCGTTGAAGGGCCGGATCGACTACGAGTTCGACCCGCTGCCCGAGGGGTTCGCCGCGAAGCTCGAAGCAGCCGTCAACGAAGAGATTGCGGCCGACCGTCCAATCGAAGTGACGTTCCTCCCTCGCGAAACGGCGGTCGAAGACGAAGACCTGATCCGCACCAAGGTCAACATGATCCCGGAGGCGGTCGCGGAGATCCGTGTCGTCGACATCGTGGGCCTCGACAAGCAGGCCGACGGCGGTACCCATGTCCGTTCGACGGGCGAGATCGGCACGTTCCGGGTGCTCAAGACGGAGTCGAAGGGCAAGGGCAACAAGCGCATCCGCTGGGAACTCACCTGACGGCCAGGGGCATACCACCTGCACTTGGTAGACAACCATGACTTACCAAGTACCATAAGGACATGGCCAACGCTGAGCAGTACCTCATCTCTACTTCCGGACAGATGTCACTTCCGGCGTCGGCCCGTCGGCGATGGGGCCTGATCGGTGGTGGACCCGTTGATGTCCTAGACCTCGGCTTTGGCGTACTCACGGTTCCTGCTGGCGAAGGAGGTGCCCTGCTGAGCGACTTGCTCAGTGCGGAAGACCATCGGACATTCGTCGAAGCGCTCGACGATCCCGAGCTGGCCACCACATGAGCCATGTCGTCCTCGACGACTACCTGCTTCGTGACCTACTTTCCGACGAGTCCCCGACGGCGCTGCGTCGCATCCTTCGTACCCGCAATCCGGCGACAACGAACCTCTACTACCTGCGTCTCTGCCGCAGCGTTGTCGCGTCAACCGCCGGAGCGCTGACGGGTTCGTGGCCTGACGAAGCTCGTCGTGAACTGGGGCGAGCGCTTGTTCGCCTACCGGACGAGATCCGGGTGGTTTCAATTCGTGTGATCGGATTCGAGATGGCCGAACTCGCCACGAACTACGGCCTTTCCAGTCTCGGCGCCGAGGCCGTGGCCTCGGCTCGGACGCTTGATGCGCCGTTGTACGTCCACGAAAGCGACCACGGGCCCCGAATTCATGCCGCCGCCGATGCAGTCGGCGTCACCTATCGAACCGTTGCGTGAGTTGTCCCGCTGACCTCCGTGCAGGTGCGCTGTGACGCATCAACTGGCATCCTTGCGGGTATGGCTATTACTGATCGCTCTGAAGGCGCCGACCTCGACCTCACAGCTGTCGATGTCGCTGGCATCGTCTCCCACGTGCGCGACACCTACAACAGCGGCCGTACACGCCCAATCGAATGGCGCGAGGAGCAGCTCGACGGGCTGGTTCGCATGCTCAAGCTCGAGAGCCCGCGCCTCGAAGCCGCGCTCGCGGCCGACATGGGCAAACCGGCGATGGAAGGTTTCACCACCGACGTCGGCTTCATCGCAACCGAGATCTCCGCCATCCGCAAGCACGTTGCCAAGTGGGCGAAGCCCCGCAAGGTCCGCCTGCCAATCACCGCGATGCCCGGCAAGGGCTACATCGTCCCCGAGCCGTTGGGCGTGGCGCTCGTGATCGCGCCGTGGAACTACCCGATCAACCTACTCCTTCTGCCCATGGCGGCCGCCATCGCCGCGGGCAACGCCGTCATCGCGAAGCCGTCTGAGCTGGCGGGCGAAACCAGCAAGGCGCTGGCCGAGCTCATCCCCCGTTATGTCGACCCCGAAGCCATCGCCGTCATCGAGGGAGATGTCGTCGTGGCGACAGACCTGCTCGAGCAGCGCTTCGACCACATCTTCTACACAGGCTCCACCGACGTCGGCCGCATCGTCGCCACCGCCGCCGCACGGTTCCTCACTCCAGTCACGCTCGAGCTCGGCGGAAAGAGCCCCGTACTCGTCGACGACTCGGCCAACATCGAAGTCACCGGTCGCCGTCTCGCTTGGGGCAAGTGGCTCAACGCCGGCCAGACCTGCGTGGCGCCGGACTACGTCCTCGTCACCGAGAAGACCCGCGACGCACTCGTCGACAGCATGCGAACAGCGTTCGACGAGTTCAGCGACGGCAAGGGAACGAAAGACAACCCCGACTTCACCTCGATCATCAACGAGCGCCACACCACGCGGCTCCAGGGCCTACTGACCGATCATGGCGGCACGGTTGCACTGGGCGGCGAAAGCAATATCGAGACCAAACACGTCGAACCGACGATCGTTGTCGACCCCGACCCCGACTCCGCGCTGATGCGCCAGGAAATCTTCGGGCCGATCCTGCCGGTGATCACCGTCGAATCGATGAACGAAGCGGTCGAGTTCGTCAACGACCGCGAAAAGCCTCTCGCCCTTTACGTCTTTGCCGAGGACGACGACACGGTCGACGAACTTCTGTCGCAGACCACCTCCGGCGGCGCTTGCGTGAACCACGTGATCCAGCATCTCGTTCCTGCCGATCTGCCCTTCGGTGGCGTGGGCGAGTCGGGCACCGGCCGCTACCACGGCCAGTCGGGCTTCGACACCTTCTCCAATCTGCGCTCGGTGCTCAAGAAGCCCACGAAGATGGACCTGAAGATCCTCTACCCGCCGTACACGTCGAAAAAGGAAAAGATGATCCGCAAGTTCATCTGAGCGGCGTCAAGATGACGGCCGAAGAGCCGTCATCGGCTCAGCTCCACCGCCACGAATCGTCGGTGTACTCACAGAACGGGGAGGACGGCATTCTTGTCGCCCTCTTTGACACGATCGGCACCACCAATCGTTTTCTTGTCGAGTTTGGCGCGGGCGTTGGCGACGAGTGCAATAGCCGGCTTCTGGTCGAGCAGGGTTGGACCGGGCTGCGAATGGACGGCGTCGACCAGGCGGACGGCATCGACATCCGCCAAGAGTTCATCACCGCCGAGAACATCAATGAGTTGTTCGCAAAATACGGCGTGCCCGACGAGTTCGATCTTCTCTCGATCGATATCGACTCGAACGACTACTGGGTGCTCCGCTCACTTGACGAGCGCTACCGGCCCCGAGTGCTCGTCATGGAATACAACGCTTCGCTCGGCCCGACCGAACGCAAGACGATCGCCTACGACCCCACCTATGTCTGGGACGTCTCGTCCTACTTCGGCGCATCGCTCGCCGCCCTCCAAAGCGTCGCCGTCGATCGGGGCTACTCGCTCGTCGGCTGCGATTCGCTCGGCGTCAATTGCTTCTTCGTGCGAACCGATTGCCGGGCTGACTTTGCGGCCCTGACCCCGGCGCAGGCCTACGTGCCGCCCGGGTATGGCCTCTTCATCTGGGGCCGCTACATCGGCTTCAGCCCCAGCGCCCGCGCCTTCGTCCACGTCTGACGCCTCAAGATCGAGGCCACCGCCGCCGACCGGACATCTGATGACGGAGTCTGCCGATGTTGACCGACACTCAGTTAGGTCGCCCGCCTCGACCGAACTCCCTGTGGTCGATAACGTGACTCTTCATGACTCTTCGGGGCAAGTCGGGCGCATGAGCGATCATGATGTCGTCGTCGTCGGCGCTGGCCTCGCGGGGCTCACCGCGGCGATTCGGCTGCAAGACAAGGGTCATAATCCGCTCGTCCTCGAACGGAGCGACGGCCCCGGCGGCCGGGTTCGGACCGACGTCGTCGACGGGTTCCGACTCGACTGCGGCTTCCAAACGTTCTTGACGTCTTACCCCGCGGCACAAGCAGTCCTCGACTTCGATGCCCTTGATCTCCGCACCTTCGACTCCGGTGCACTCGTTCGGCTCGGCGACGGTTTTCATCGCGTTTCTGATCCCTTCCGCTGCCCGGGTGATGCCTTCGGCACGTTGCGGGCGCCGATCGGTTCGCTACGCGACAAGCGCGCGGTGCTCAAGTTTCGGTCGCGGGTGCGCAAGCTCGACCTCGAGGATCTTTTCACCCGTCCCGAAACCTCCGCGCTGGCGCAACTCCACGAGGCCGGCTTCTCCGAGCAGATGATCGACTGCTTTCTCCGGCCCTTGTTCGCTGGGCTCTCGCTCGACCCGAGCCTCGAATTTTCTAGCCGGTCGCTCGACTTCTTCTTCCAGATGCTTGTCGAGGGCGACGCAGCGGTACCGGCGATGGGCATGGGAGCGATCAGCGCGCAGATGGCCAGCCGGCTCCCAAAAACTTCCATCCGGTATCACGCGGCAGTCGACGAGGTCGCCGACCATCATGTTGTCGTCGATGGCGAACGGATCCAGGCCAAGGCCGTCGTCATCGCAACCGATGCCGCCGACGCTTGCCGTCTCACGCACGGCGAGGTGGAAGACCCCGGCAGCCACGCCATGACCACGTGGTGGTTCACGGCCCCTGAGACACCAATTCGCCGTCCGGTCATCGTGCTCGATGGCAATAGCTCGAGCGCAATCAACGAGCTGGCCGTGCTCTCACAAATCTCGGCGCACTACAGCCCCGACGATCGAGCCCTGGTCGCGGTTGCGACCCCACATCTCGGCACAGCCGAGAGAGAGGTGCGCTCGGCGCTCACCGAGTGGTTTGGGGCGAGCGTTGAGGACTGGGAGACGATTCGCGTCGACGCCATCGAGCGGGCTCAGCCCCGTCAGGCGGTGGGTGAACAACCAGATCAGTCCGTGCGCCTGTCGTCGGGCATGTTTGTCACTGGCGACCACCGCCAGCATGCCTCGATGAATGGCGCGCTCACGTCCGGAAAGCGGGTCGCCGACGCGGTCGTCGCCCGCCTCTGTCGCGATTGTTGAAGCGCCTTTCCGGTTCGAAATCCCAGGTTTGTAGTTTCGCGACCACAGCGTTCGACGTCGGCTTTTCGTACGACGACTGGCCTCCCGGCAGACCAAAAACTTCCACTTGACGAGTGTGTAGTTACGCGACTGTAATTAGCAGTCCGCAGCTCTTCTTCAAGAGAGACGCGGCGAGGCGTGATCTGACCGGGAGTCACACCTTCGAATCGCACTTCCCGGCGCGGGGAAGGGGCCAGCAATGGCTATTACAGAGGACCGGCTAACAGCCGTAGAAACAACAGCGACGGCAGCGCCGGTCGTAACAAGCATGCGGGTGAAAAAGCGCAGTGGTGCGCTCGAACCCGTTGATGTGAACAAGATCGTCAACGCCGTCGCACGAGCCACCGAAGGCCTGCTCGGCGTCGACCCGATGGTCGTTTCCACACGCACCATTGCGGCGCTCGCCGACGGTGCAACCACACAGGAGCTCGATGAGCTGTCAATTCGCACGGCGGCTGGCCTCATCGTTGAAGAGCCGAACTACTCCAAACTCGCCGCTCGGCTGCTATCGACCTATATCGACAAAGAAGTTCGCAACCAGAACGCACCGTGGTTCTCGGAGTCCGTCTCCCTCGGCCACAAGCTCGGTCTGATTGGCGAGGAAGTCCTCGAGTTCGTCACCGTTCATGCCCCAGAGCTCAACGCGGCTATCAACAGCCAGCGCGACAAACACTTCGAGTTCTTTGGCCTGCGCACGGTCTACGACCGTTACCTCCTGCGTCACCCCGTCACCCGCGAGGTCATCGAGACCCCGCAGTACTTCTTCCTTCGTGTCGCGTGTGGCCTGTCCACAAACCCCGAAGAGGCGATCCGCTTCTACGACCTCATGTCGTCGCTGGCGTACCTCCCCTCCTCCCCCACTCTCTTCAACTCGGGCACCACCCACCCGCAGATGTCGAGCTGCTACCTGCTCGACTCCCCCGAAGACAGCCTCGAAGGCATCTACAAGCGTTATACCGACATCGCTCGGCTCTCGAAGTTCGCGGGCGGCATTGGTGTTGCCTGGCACCGCATTCGTTCAAGGAACAGCCTGATCGTTGGCACCAACGGCCTCTCCAACGGGATCGTTCCGTGGCTGAAGACGCTCGATGCTTCCGTCGCCGCCGTCAACCAGGGTGGTCGCCGTAAGGGCGCGGCGTGTGTCTACCTCGAGTCGTGGCACGCCGATATCGAGCAGTTCCTTGAGTTGAAGGACAACACCGGCGACCATGCCCGCCGTACGCACAACATCAACCTCGCCAACTGGGTCCCCGACATGTTCATGGAACGTGTCGAGAAGGATTGGCAGTGGAGCCTCTTCGATCCGAAGAACGTTCCGGAGCTGATCGACACCTTCGGCGAAGAGTTCCGTTCGATCTACGAGCAGGCGGAAGCCGACGGCAAGTTCGAAAATCAGGTTCCGGCCCGCCAGCTCTACCAGCGCATGATGAAGTCGCTGGCCGAGACCGGCAACGGCTGGATGACCTGGAAGGACTCCTCCAACGAGAAGTGCAACCAGACTGGACCCGGAACCGGGCCAGCAAGTGGCGAGCCCGCCTCGGGCGACGCAAACACCTATAACGCCCGCGATCGAGTCGTGCACCTGTCCAACCTGTGCACCGAGATCATCGAGGTCACTAGCCAAGAAGAGACTGCGGTTTGCAACCTCGGATCGGTCAACCTCGGCGAGTTCGTGGCCGAGTCCGACGGTGTCGTGACGATGGACTACAACCGTCTCGGCGAAGTGGTCCGTCAGGTCGTGCCGTTCCTCGATCGCGTGATCGACATCAACTACTACCCAACGAATGAGTCCAGCGCTTCCAACAGCCGCTGGCGTCCAATCGGCCTCGGTTTGATGGGCCTACAAGACGTCTTCTTCAAGATGGGGGTCTCCTTCGACTCTCCGGTTGCTCGCGACGTCAGCCGTCAAATCTCCGAAGAGATCTACTTCAACGCCCTGTGGGCATCCACTGAGCTGGCCGAGGCCAACGGTCCCCACGAGGCCTATGCCGAAACCCGCACCGCGGCCGGCGACCTTCAGTTCGATCTGTGGGGCGTTGAGCCATCGCAGCCGGAGCGTTGGGCACCACTACGTGAGCGAATCGAGCAGCACGGTCTGCGCAACTCGCTCATGATTGCCATCGCCCCCACCGCCACGATTGCATCGATCGCCGGTTGTTACGAGTGCATCGAGCCGCAGGTATCCAACCTGTTCAAGCGCGAGACCCTCTCCGGTGAGTTCATGCAGATCAACCGTCACCTCGTGAAGGAACTGCAGCGTCGAGCCCTGTGGGACGCCGAGATGATCAGTGAGGTCAAGAAAGCGGAGGGTTCGATCCAAGGCATCGAGCGCATCCCCGACGATCTCAAGACGATCTACCGCACGGCGTGGGAGATCCCGATGAAGTCTTTGATCGAGATGGCCGCCGATCGTGGCGCCTTCATCGATCAGAGCCAGTCGCTCAACCTCTTCATGGAGGCCCCGACCATCGGCAAGCTCTCGTCGATGTACATGTACGCATGGAAGTCCGGTCTCAAGACCACCTACTACCTGCGTAGCCGCCCGGCCACCCGCATCAACAAGACGACCGCTTCATCAGACCCGAGCGGTCCAACCGGTCCAACCGGTCCGACCGGCGGCGCCGATGGTGCCCCGAAGAAGACATTCACCGACGAAGAGGCTGTGGCCTGCTCGTTGGAGAATCCCGAGTCATGCGAAGCGTGCGACTGATGGCACTCGCCGACGACTACCTGAACACCGCAACCGCGCCGGCGGCCTCTCCCGAAGGTAATGCTGGCCACTATGCGGCTCCGGCCAATAGCCAGACCAACATTCTCGATCCCGGGTTCAACCTGACGCTTCGGCCGATGCGCTACCCGCAGTTCTTCGACATGTACAAGGACGCGATCAAGAACACCTGGACTGTCGAAGAGATCGACTTCTCCGACGACCTCACCGATCTCGACCGCAAACTCATGCCGGCCGAGAAGCACATGATCAGCCGTCTGGTGGCGTTCTTCGCCACCGGCGACTCGATCGTGGCCAACAATCTCGTCCTCAACCTCTACGAGCACATCAATGCTCCCGAGGCCCGGATGTACCTGTCACGCCAGCTCTACGAAGAGGCATTGCACGTTCAGTTCTATTTGAACCTGCTCGACAACTACATCCCCGATGCCGACGAACGGGCCGAGGCCTTCGCCGCCATCGAGAACATCCCGTCGATTCGAGCCAAGGGCGAGTTCTGCTTCAAGTGGATGGAGTCGGTCGGCGAGGGCCCACTCATCACTGTCGAGGACCGCAAGCGGTTCTTGATGAACCTGATCTGCTTTGCCACCTGCATCGAAGGCCTGTTCTTCTTCGCCGCGTTCGCCTACGTCTACTTCCTTCGTTCGAAGGGCCTACTCAACGGTCTGGCCGCCGGCACCAACTGGGTGTTCCGCGACGAATCGATGCACATGAACTTCGCGCTCGAGGTCATCAACACGGTGCGGGCCGAAGAGCCCGAACTGTTTGAT